>SDBS01000726.1_pt1 | contig 32806 bp, 23 predicted proteins | sample 2277091 | NCBI WGS metagenome assembly SDBS01 (sample SAMN10404972, study PRJNA504765) | marine sediment metagenome | isolation source: marine sediment core GS10_PC15, 163 cmbsf | place: Arctic Ocean: Southern Knipovich Ridge | collected 2010 | reverse complement strand
CGTGGCTCGAGCAGCGACTCCAGGCCTTTCCCGAGATCTCGCTCGATCGCCTCCGCAAAGGCCCGGTCCTCGCCCCCGGCTGCCAGGAGGTGGCGTGGGCGGACCAGCATTACCCCACACCGTCGGGCAAGATCGAGCTGTCGTCCACAGAGGCTGCGCAACGATGGGGCGCGGATGCGGTGCCGAGGTACCGCGCGCCCGACGAGACTCCCGGCGTCGGCGATGCGAGCTCGTACCCGCTGTACCTCCTCACCCCCAACACCAAGAACCGTGTCCATTCGCAGTTTGGAAACCTGCCGACGATCCGTGAGCTGGACCCGGTCCTCGAGGTCGAGATGAGCCCTGTCGACGCCGAAATCCGCGGGGTCTCGGACGGTGACCGGGTACGGGTCTTCAACGGTCGCGGCACCATCGAGCTTGCGGTCCGCTTCGACTACAGCCTGCGACCGGGCTGCCTCTCGATCCACAACGGGTGGTGGATCTCAGAAGGCGGTGGGGTCAACCTCCTGTCGGCCGCGCGCGAGACCGACATGGGCCACGGCGCCGCCTTCCACGACAATGCGGTCGAGGTGGAGGCCGTCGAATGAGGCAGGCGATCTTCATCCTCGATCTCGACCGCTGCACCGGCTGCGCGGCGTGCGTGGTCGCGTGCAACAACGAAAACCCCGTGGCCGAGGATTTGAGCTGGCGGCGAATCCACACCTTCAACCCACAGCGACTGCCGGCGGTGCCGGTCTTCCACCTCTCCCTCGCCTGCAACCACTGTCTCGAGCCGGCTTGCCTCTCGGGCTGCCCCGCAAATGCCTACACCAAGGACGCCCACACCGGCGCGGTGCTCATCGATGAGGACAGGTGCATGGGCTGCCGTTACTGCTCGTGGGTGTGTCCCTACGAGGCGCCGCAGTTCAACCCCGGGACCGGGATCATGGAGAAGTGCACCTTCTGCGACCGTCGTCAGACCGACGGGCTGGACCCCGCCTGCGTCGTCGCCTGCCCAACGGACGCCCTGGGTTTCAAGCCCGACGAGGAGCCTTCGACCGTGGAGCACGCCGGCTTCCCGGATACCGGCCTTGGACCCGCGGTGCGGATCGTCGGCGATCGCCGCGGGTCGGGGCCGGAGTTGACCGCCGCACCAGTACAGACCGCCCGCCCCGTCCATCCCCGCGCCGGCGGTTGGAAGGGACTGCGGAGAGAGTGGTCGCTGTGGTTCTTTACAACGGCGGCCACCCTCCTCGTCGCCTGGTTCACGGCCGCCACCGCGCTCGGACGCACCGTCACCCTCCCGTTCTTCGCCACTGGCGGGATCCTCGCCATGGCCGTCAGCGCCCTCCATCTCGGCAAGATGACCCGAGTGTGGCGAGGAATCCTCAACCTCAGAAACTCGTGGATCAGCCGCGAGGCGGCGTTCTTCTCCGCCTTCTTCGGTGCGGCTTGCGTCCTCACCCTCGTCGATGGCGGGCTGCCGCGAGTGGCGTGGTGGGCCGCCGCGATAATCGGCTTCGCCGCCCTCTTCAGCATGGACATGGTCTACCGTGTTCCAGGCCAGCCTGCCCTCACAGTACCCCACAGTGCCATGGCCACCCTGACGGCCGCGTTCTTCATTGGCCTCCTCCTCGACGCACCGATCCTGTTCTGGCCCACCGCCACGCTCAAGCTCGCGCTCTACCTCGCACGCAGAGATCATCCGACGCCGGGAAGCCGTATGGCCGCCGCCGTCCGAATCGGCATCGGTCTCGTCTTACCCCTGCTCGTCCTGGCCGCCACGACCGCCCCGCCCGCCATCGCCCTGATGGGCGCGATCCTCGGTGAGCTCATCGATCGCGCCGAGTTCTATGCGGGTTTGAGGTTCCTCACGCCCTCCAGCCAGATTGACCGCGACCTCGCAGAACTGTACTGAGCATCTTCGAGCGGCATTCCGAATTCCGAATTCCGAATTCGTCTATGGTGTCACTGCTACCATCGATCGCAGGAGGTCCCGACATGCCCATCGAGTTCAGTGATCGACAGCGGACAACCATTGCCAACGCCATCACCATCCTCTCCGCGGTGGTGATCATCGTTGCGGTCGGCGCGCTGTTTGGGATTGTCGGCGCCTTCTTCGTGAGATTCTCGGCCATCTTCCTGCCGGTGGCGGTGGCCGCGGTGGCCGCAATGGTGGTCAAACCCTATTACGAGGCCATTCGCACCCGTCTCAAGCTGGGGCGGGTGCTGGCGCTGATCGTGGTGTTCCTGTCCGCGGTCATCCCGATCGCGGCCCTCGGGTGGTTCTTCGGCGGTCTAATCTTCGACCAGGCCAAGGGCCTCATTCAGAGCTGTCCCGGGTGGTGGGCGTCGGCGGTTGAGTGGACCAAGGTCCACGCACCACAGATCGAGCACCTGCTGGTTGAAACCAAGGTCGGCCAGGCCGCCGGCGACGCGGTCCAGGGTCAGGGCGATGCCTTTGTCGGCATGCTTCAATTCATGGGTCGGCGTGCGGTGTCCGCGGGCGCAGGTGTGATCTCCTGGGTCGGCGCGCTGGTGTGCTGGGCCGTCGCCCCCATCTACTTCGCCTTCTTCCTCATGGCCGACACCTCCCGAATCGAAAACCTCGAGCACCATATCCCCTTCCTCAAATCGGAGACCCGAAAGGACCTCCTGTACCTCTTCAAGGAGTTCCTCGACATCATCGTCGCATTCTTCCGCGGCCAGCTCGTCATCGCCTTCCTGCAAGGACTGCTCTTTGCCATCGGTTTTACGATCGTTGGTCTCAAGTACGGTTTCGTGATCGGCCTCACCCTCGGCTTCCTCAACATCATCCCCTACCTGGGCAACATCATCGGTCTCGGCACCGCCCTGCCGCTGGCCTTCTTCCAAGACGACGGGGGCCTGATGCGCGTTCTCGCGGTGCTCGTGGTCTTCGCGGTAGTGCAGATGATCGAGGGCTACCTGCTGACGCCGAAGATCATGGGCGACCGCACCGGCCTCCACCCGGTTGTCATCATTCTCGCGATTTTCTTCTGGGGATCGGCGTTGAACGGCATCATGGGGATGATCCTCGCCATTCCGCTGACCGCGTTTCTGGTCGTTTTCTGGCGGCTGGTGCGTGAGAAGTACATTCGCGAGCTGGTCTGACGTAAAACTGTCGTCAGTTAGAACGTTGAACGTCTCCGCCTACGGGTGCAGGCGAGACGCTTGCACTACAAGGAGCAATCGATAAATGGGAGGGGATAAACCCCTCCCCCACAAAGAAAACCGTAGGGGCGGGGTTTATCCCCGCCCGCATTACCGCGAACCGCGCAATCTACGGTTTTCCGAGCCAGTCGGCGTAGAGCTCCGGCCGGCGGTCGCGGAGAAACAGCTTCCGCGCGTGGCTGGATGCGACCTCGGCGAGGTTGATGTCGGCCATGAGAATATGGTCTGAGCCCTGCGGGGCGCGCGCCAGCACCCGCCCATCGGGTGCGCAGACAAAGGATTCGCCGGCGAAGTCGAGGCACTCCTCGGCGCCGACCCGGTTGCACAGCGCGGTGAAGTAGCCGTTCTGGAAGGCCGCCACCCGCAGCTCCGCCTCGTACAGCCCGTCCGGCCACTCACCGACCGCGCCCGCCTGCGGCACGACGACCAGCTCGGCGCCGGCGAGCGCGAGAGCGCGCATGTACTCCGGGTAGTGACGGTCGTAACAGATGGCGACGCCGATCTTGCCGGCGGCGGTGTCGAAGACCGGCGCCCCAGTGTCACCAGGCGCGTAGTAGCCCTGCTCGTGAAAGCACGGGTAGTCGGTGATGTGGACCATGCGCGCGCGGCCAAGGCAAATGCCATCACTGTCGATCACCGGTGAGCAGTCGTAGCAGGCTTCGCCCGAGCGCTCGAAGAGGTTGAGCACGACCACCACTCCGAGCTCGGCGGCCCGCGCGGCGAAGGCCTCGGTCACCGGTCCCGGCACCTCCTGAGCAAGCTCATCAGGCCGCTCGCCGGCCGGCCGCTGTGGGTAGAAGGGCTCGAAGGCGAGCTCGGCATAGCAGACCAGATCGGCGCCGTCCGCGGCCGCCTGCTCGAGGGCCGCGAGCCCGCGGCGGAGGTTGTCCTCGCAGTCGAGGGTCGCGTGCTGCTGTACGAGTGCGATGCGCATATGGCCTCCGTTCACAGTGATCTCGGCAGAGAATAGAACATCACTCAGTTATCGCCGGCCGTGGGAATCGGCGAAGAACTCCTGCAGCTCCTCGACATCCGCCTCCAGGTCCGGTGACGGCGTGAAGGGTTCACGGAAGCGGATCTGCCGCCGTCCGTAGTCCAGGGCTATGGCGAGGATCGGCACCCCGGCGGCGCGGGCGATCTGGTGAAAGCCGGTCTTCCAGCGTGTGACCTCCCCCCGCGTGCCTTCGGGGGCGATGGCGAGCAGGAGATGATCGGAGGTCTTGAAGCGGGCGCCCATCTCCTCCACGACGCCGCCGCCCGGTTGCGCGCGGTCGACGGGAATCCCGCCAAGGAGGCGCATAATCGCGCCCATCGGCCCGCGGAAGAGCGTGTGCTTGCCGAGGAAGCGCAGATCGAGATCGAGCGCGAGCATGCCGGCGGCGCCGATCACGAAGTCCCAGTTCGAGGTGTGGGGGGCGACGATCAGCACCGCCTTGGAAAGATCCGGGATCGAGCCTTCGAAGGACCATCCTGCGGCCCACATCACCGACCGCCCGAGGGTGCGTCCGATCAGCCACCCGCGCCGCGGAACCGAGGGACCCATCTCGGGCAGGAGTTCTCTAACCATGGGCGTCATTATAGGGCTGCGGCGGCCCGCGCGGGTTAAGGGTGAAGGGTTAGGAGTTAGGAGGTTAGGAGGTTAGGGGGGTTAGGGGTTAGACGTCTCACTCCTCACCCCCTCACCTCCTCACCCCCTCACCTCCTCACCTCCTTTGGGTTCAAAAACGCCCGCCCCGAAGGGCGGGCTTGAAATTCCCTTTGCGGGAGATCAGAACTCGACGCGGAAGCCGACCTCGAAACGCATCGGCTGTTGCCAGGAGGTGGCGTCACCGGTGTCAATGAAATTGCCGTCGTCGTCCGTACCGCAACCGCTCACGGACTGGCAGACTCCGGTCGCTTTCTCGCTGCTCACCGCGTTGAGGACTGAGCCAATCAGCACCAGCCGTACTCCTCCTCCGACCGTGAAGCCCTTGGAGAGCTGGAGGTCGAGCTGTTGGTTGGGGTTGGCCTTTCGGTTCCCCCTACTCTCGACGAAGAGAGTGTGACCGGGGGGAAGTTCTTCGAAGCCCGGATCGGCATTGTTTGCCGTCGGCTGCCAACGAAAGTCCGAGGAGTAGAAGTAGTCGAATCCGATGGTCCAGTCGCCCTTGATGCTGAAGAAACCGTTGAGCTTGAAGCGGTGAAGGCGCTGGTCGTCCATCCAGCCGTACCGATTCACGAAATCTACCGGGTATACGTCGAATAGGGCGGATGCGTTTCGATCTTGCTGGCTGCCCTTGGACTTCGAGTAGGTGTAAGAGCTCAGCAGGGTCAGCCAGCTGTACGTACGGTTTTCGTACTTGACCATGAACGCCTCATAGTCCCGCTTGACAACCGGCAAATTGGCCATGATGAAGTAGCTGCAATCCGCATCTGCCGACGGCGGACCCGGCCAGTTTCCGTTGCAGGTGTCCTCGAACATATCCTTTGTCTTTTTGTCGACATAGGTGAACTCAATCGAGGCCCGGTTGCCCACTGCGCGCTCGTAACCCAGAATGAGCTGGTCCACATACACGGCCTTCAGGTTGGGATCGAGCTGGTTCGGTTCCGCGCCGAACGAGTTGCCCGGAGTCAGCAGCCACCCGGCCGGATCCTGGTTCTCGGGGTCCGTTCTCCATCCGAATCCCTGCGATTCGGCAAACGCTTGACAGGTTTCCGCGTCCATCCCGGTGAAGTACGAGCACGACAACCACCATCCGCCAGTGGTGGCGTTGGTATTCACAAAATCGGGAAGTGTGGTGCTGTTGGGGTGCATGTATTGGCCCCAGTTGGCGCGGATGACGTTTTTGGAATTACCGGTGATATCCCAGGCAGCGGCGACCCGCGGCTGGACCTTGTTGAGGTCTGCCACCTGGGTGCCAACGTCGTTGTCGTACTTGGCCTGGTCGTATCGGACGCCGAGCTTGAGGGTCAAGTTCGGCATCACCCGCCATGCGTCCTGCACAAAGATTGAACTGATCTTCCCTGTGTCCTCGGCCAGCCCTGGAGAGATGATTTCGTTCATCACAAAGGGAATACCGCCGGAAAGCTCCTGATACCAAATTCCGGAGACCCCCGCCTCAGCGCAAGTCACGCCGCCAGGCGTGCCTGTGTTGCAGTTGCCCGACGTGAACGTCAGATTCTGGTAGCCCAACCCACCCTTGAACTCGTGCGAGCCTGCGAGGTCGTCGACAAACCAGGTCAGATCGGTTTTAATCTCATCACGGTCGCGGTTCGAGTACTGCTGGTTTTGGTAGCTATTGTACCAGTTGCCTGTGTCGGCCTCCTGATGGGCGTGGAGCGAAACATCGCCGTTTTGGGGAAAGCCGTTGAGCTCGGAGCGGTAGACCCCAATAATTGTATTCCAGAGCAGCGAATCTGAGAGGACCGCGCTCAGTTCAGCACTGTAGATGTCTGAGCCCTGCTCCTGGAACGCGCCGGCGTCCGCATCGATATTGAAGGCGGCGTTCCAGTTCGAGATTTCAGCCGGGTCGGCAGTGTACTTGCCGGTCACCCTCCAGCTCGGGTTGACCTGCCACGTGAGCTTGGCGAGCGGGTAGTTACCCTCGAAATCACGGGTATTTGGAGAGCCGGTCGGTGTCCGCTCGGAGTTAACATACTCATAGGAAACGAAGAACCAGACCTTGTCTCGCATGAGCGCGCCGCCAAAGGTGATGCCGATGTCCTGAAACGCCGTGTCCTGCGTGTCGGCGTCGAAGTGATCCCCGCTGGTGTTGAAGTTGTCGTCACGGTAACGAATGTCGAGAGTTCCCGAGAACTGGTTGCCCCCCGATTTGGTTACCAGGTTAATGACGCCTCCTGTAGCCATGCCGTACTCGGCCTCGAAGCCGCCGGTCTGGAACTGGATCTCCTGGATAGCGTCGAAGTTGAAATTGGTGCCGAAGGTCGCGGTCACCGGATCGGTGGTGTTGACGCCGTCCACGTAGTAGGCGTTCTCACGCAGGCTGGACCCGAAGACGCGTGGGTTGGCTCCGCCGGAGACACCGGGCGCCTGAAAAAGTACGCTCTGATACGAGCGGTTGGCCGAGCCGATGGCCGCGCCCTGCAGGTATGTATTATCGAAGACCACTCCGGTGTTGACCTGGGTCGGGTCGACCACTGGGGTCTCGGCCACCACTTCGATCTCGCCGGCGAATGTTCCTTCCGGCATTTCGATGATGATCGACGTTGCGCCGCCGAGCGGCACCTTGACCTCGCTCCGCTCCTGGCTCACGAAGCCCGAGAGCACCACGTTGACGGTGTAGTCGCCGGGAGCGACGCCGATGAAGGCGAACTCCCCTCCGCCGTCGGTGACCTTGGTCTGCGCGCCGCCGATCAGGACCGGTGACGCGATCGTCACGGTGACGCCGGGCAGGGCAATGCCCTTGTCGTCGACCACCGTGCCGATCAACCGCCCGGTGGTGGTCTGCGCCTGCAGACCAGTTACTGCCAGCAGCACCGCCAGTACCGCCAGTACGGCTCGAAGGTTGGAAAATCGATACATCTCGTTACCTCCTTGCATCCGGTTGTTCCTCCAAAAAAACCTGAGAGAAATACATGAATGTTTCTATGTTAGCAAGCTTTATGCCTGAATATCGGTTGAGACCTGGACTGAGTCAGGAAAGGATGTACGAGATATCGGATATCAATCCGATTTTCCGTCCACGCTCACGAGATTTCCGCATCTGTTATCATCGATTTCGGCAAGCCGGCCGGAAAGGAACCACTCTTCACGGATTGCCACCCTCACCACAGAAACGTTCATTGTCAAGAACTGTTCCTGGTAACACTATTCCAATGGGCGACAAAGATCGAATGCGGGCGACAATGTACGAGGCCTGCACGGAGGTTCCTGGATGCGTCATGGTGCACAGTTGATTGCCCTCGCCTCGTTGACGGCGGTTCTCGCTGTTCCTGCCGCTGCCATCGACCGCCGCGTTCCCACCCGACAGGCGGCGGTCGACGAGCTGGCGGCACGAGCGGCCCAGGTCGTGATGGACCCGGCGACCGGCGCCCCACGCCTCGTCCGGGTTTTCCCCGGTTCCCTTCAACTGAAGGGCGCTGACCTGAAGAACCGGGCGACGAGCTTTTTCGAGCGTTTCGGTGAGGCCTTTGGCCTCGAGGACCCGGCCCGGGACCTCGAGCTGGTGAAGAGCGCCGAGGATGAGCTCGGCATGACCCACCTCAGCTTCGCCCAGATCTACGAAGGGGTCCCGGTCTACGGCGCCCGGATCGTGGCGCACTTCGACCGCGACGGCGAGCTGGTAACCGTCAACGGCGCCCTCGTCCCCGATCTCGAGCTCGATCCCTCCCCCACCCTCGGCGCGACGGATGCAGCGGCGATCGCACTGGCGGTGGTGGCGAAGAACCGAGGTCTGAGATCGGATTGGCTCGAGATCTCGACTCCTGCTCTTTACGTGTACCGCACCGGTCTCGCGCGGGGCGTTTCCGGCGCCAACCACCTGGTATGGGAGGTCGAGGTCAGCAATCTCTCTTCGGTGCGCGACTTTGTCTATGTCGATGCCCACAACGGGCAGATCCTGGATCGGATCTCGGGAATCCACGAGATCACGAGGAACATCTTCCACGAGGATCTCTCGAACCGGATATGGAAAGAGGGTGATGCCCTCCCCTACTCCGGTCTGAGCCCGGCGAAGGACGACGAGGTCAACGACCTCATCGCGGTCACGAAAGAGACCTACGACCTGTACTCGAACATCACAGGCGGCGCCTACCTCTCGTATGACGGGCACGACAACAGGGCCATGCGCGCCGTCTACGAATCCGAGGCCATCGACCAGTGTCCGAACGCCTTCTGGAACGGAAGCTACACCGCCTTCTGCAGCGGCCTCGCGGTCGATGACGTGATCGCGCACGAGTGGACCCACGCCTACACCGACTTCAACCACAACCTGATCTACCAGTGGCAGCCGGGGGCGCTCAACGAGAGCTACTCGGACATCTTCGGCGAGATCGTCGATCTGCTGAACGGCAGTGGACTCGATACCCCGAACAGCCCGCGACTGGCCAACAACTGCTCATCGGTGTTCGGCCGGCTCGTCCCGAGCTTGAGCGTGTCGTCGCCGGCATCGGTGGCCGGTCTGTACGACGCCCGCGGCGCCACCTTCAACCCCTCGGCGCCGTGGCAGGCGAGCGGAACGGTCGAGCTGGTGGATGACGGGACCGGCACATCCAGCGACGCCTGCGAGCCGCTCCAGGGTTTCACCTCGGGTCGCCTCGCGCTCATCGACCGCGGCGACTGCCCGTTCATCGACAAGGCATCGCGGGCTGCCGACGCAGGCGCCGTCGGCGTGATCATGGTCAATAACGTGGGCGACGGCCTGGTGACGATGGGCGGCACCCCGCCCCAGGGCTTCAGCCTCGCGTCGATTTTCATCGGCCAGTCGGACGGTGACTCGATCAAGGCGGCGCTCACCGAGGGCGTCGATGCGACGACGTCCGAAAACCTTCCGAGCGATCCTTCGGTGCGCTGGCTGGTGTCCGAGGATGGCAGCGGCGGCGCCTTCCGCGACATGTGGAACCCCAACTGCTTCGCCGATCCCGGGCGGGTATCGGATCCCAACTACTTCTGTGGGGAAGGCGACAACGGTGGGGTCCACATCAACAGCGGCATCCCCAACCACGCCTTTGCGCTGCTCGTCGATGGCGGCACCTATAACGGCCAGACGGTCGCCCCGATCGGCATGACCAAGGCCGCCCATATCTACTGGCGCGCGATGTCGGTTTACCAGACGCCGACGAGCAAGCTCGCCAACCACGCGGACGCGCTCGAGCTGAGCTGTGAGGACCTCACCCAGCCGGAAGCAGCGCCTCTCAGAGACTTAAATGACGGTACCGAACTGGTCGAGAGGATAGATAACTTCGACTGCCAGCAGGTGGCGGCCGCGATGCAGGCGGTGGAGATGCGGGACGATGCCGTGCAGTGCGCCTTCGAGCCGGTGCTCGCTCCCAACCCGCCACCGGTGCAACCGACGCACGTTCTCTACTCCATCACCTTTAGCTCCCGCCCCGGCTCTTCGTGGGCAACGAGCAATGAAGGGGTCTTCGACGAGTACGACACCAATCGCAACTGGCAGTGGACGGCATCGGTTCCGGAGGGAAGCTACAGCGGCGCAATGTGGGCCATCAACAGCTCCCTCATCGGCAACTGCACTACTGACGATCAGTCGGGCGTGCTCTATCTGGAGAGCCCGTTGATCATCCTTCCGTCCTACGTGTCAAAGACAACGTTGGTCTTCGACCACTACATGGCGACCGAGGTGGGCTGGGACGGTGGCAACCTAAGAATCAGTGTCAACGGTGGCCCCTGGGACCCGGTTCCCGGCTCTGCGTTCATTTTCAACCCCTACAACTCATCGGTGATCGATACCGTCACCATCAACGAGGAGGAGGTTCAGAACACCAACCCGCTGGCCGGCGAGCCGGCCTTCACCGGCCTCGACGAGGGTGAGCTCCTCAGCAGCTGGGGCCAGTCACAGATCGATCTCGGAATGTTTGCCAGCGGCGGGGACAGCGTCCGCTTCCGATTCGACTTCGGAAACGACGGGTGCACGGGCGTCGAGGGCTGGTATCTGGCCAACTTCAAGGTGCTGATCGACGAAGCGCCCGAGCTCTCGGTGCTTCGACCGAGCCGGAGGCTACGCCCTTAGCTATCAGCTTCAAATGGATCGACCTCCGGTTTACCGTTGTCAAGTGGTTTTCCCGAGGCCACGCGGTTCAATGCACCCTGTGATGAGCTGACGGCTGATTGCTGAGGGCTGAAGGCTATTTGCTGACAGCTGATAGCTGACACCTGATCGCCAATTGAGCCACACTCGTCCCATCGTGGGACAACGCCGCAGGCTGTTTCCACGCATAATACTGGCATGGAGCTTGCTCTTACCCTGGCCGACCGATCGACACGAGGGCGAAAACGGTCAGGGAGTTATCATGAGCCATCGCACAAGTGGAACCGCCAACTACGGAATCGAGCTCGAGGATTTGCGCGACGCTGCTGCCCTTCCAGACACGGTACATGTTGTCGTCGCGTCCCGCAAGGAAGAGTTACTGTGGGCGGTTTTCGACGGTTTCTCGGAGCTCCCGACCGTACGCGTCACCGGCTGTTCCACCCTCCCCCAAACCCGGCAGATCTGCGCTGCCGATCCCCCGGGCTACCTGATCATCGACATGACCCTGCTCGACCACGAGCCGATGGATCTCATCACTCTCGCCAATCTCAGCAACTGCGAAACCCACATCGTCGCTCTCACCGACCACCCGGTCTTCGAGATCGGCGCACGTTTCGGCAAAGCGCGTCTGACCTTCCTCCAGAAACCGGTTTCGGCCCACGACCTGCTCCTCCTGCTCAGGCTGCGGATCAACGAACACGATGAATGCGAGGCCAAGGTGTGCTGAGGGACTTGACAATTTAATCTGATGCTTATATATTTATATTATCGATAGCGAACCGAACGGAACGCCATCGTCAAACTCGTTCGAAATGAGCTCGTGGTCTTTGGATCCCACCAAAATAGACCCACCAAAAACCCACCAAAATAGACCCACCAACCAACCCACCTTGCACACGGGCTCTCGACGAGTTTGTGCAAGCCGGCATTTTCCATCGGGCTTCGCCCGCTGAAAAATGCCGGCTGTTGAGGAAGGCGTTTCGTCGACGAAGCAGGGACTCGGTGGGGAGGGGATAAACCCCTCCCCTACGCGTGTTTTCGTAGGGGCGGGGTTCATCCCCGCCCCCTCTGGCTCTGAGTTTTGCACGAGGCTCACCTGGCACCTCCTGGCGGCCAGGCCCCCGGAAATGCGACCACCCCAACTCATGAGAATCGATATGGCGGCAACTCCCAAGCGCCGGTTCACGTATCGTCATATGATGCGGGTCACCTGATGAGCTCCAGAAGACTGGTACCCATGGCGATCGCGTGCGCCTTCGCGGCCTTCGCCTCCCCTGCTTTGGCCGGGGAGGTGGTTTTGCCAAGGCCGGGTCAGCGGTGGATCGAGGTGCGGACTGACAACTTTCGCTTCTATTCGAACGCCGGCAAGCGCGCGACTCGGCGCGTGGCCGTCGATCTCGAAGAGCTGCGCGCGGTGCTCGCCGAGCTCACCGACTACGAGCTGCAGTCGCCGATCCCCACCCTCATCTACGTCTTCAAGCACGACCGGTCGTTCGACCCGTACAAGACCCTTTACCAGGGAAAGCCCGCAGCCGTCGGCGGGTACTTCATGGCTCGTGAGCACGCAAACTACATCGCGGTCAACGCCGACTCCCGAGATGCCTCGGAAATCGTCTTTCACGAGTACGTGCACTATGTCTCGGAGAACACCCTCGGCTACCTTCCGGTGTGGTTTTCCGAGGGTCTCGCCGAGTTCTATGCCAGCTTCGAGGTGGTGAACGACACGGTCTACATCGGTCTGCCGCTCATGCATCACCTGGCGACGTTGGGGGGCTCGATTCCGATTCCGTTGGATCAGCTTGTGGCCGTCGATCGCGAATCTCCCCTGTACAACGAGAAGAATCGCAAAGGAGAGTTCTATGCCGAGTCGTGGGCCCTGGTCCACTACCTCTTGCTCGGCAACGAGGAGCGCCGGCAACAGCTTTCACGCTTCCTCGATCTGATCCATGACGGAACCCCGGAGGATGCGGCATTCACGGCCGCGTTCGGAACCGACTCCGAGATCCTCGCCCAGGAGGTTCGCGGCCACCTGAGGGGGCCTCGTTTCCGGTTTGTTCAAGCGACGGCCGAAATCGACGTTGAAGGCGGCCTCTCGGTGCGGGAAATGTCGTACTCCGAGGTTCTCTACCGACTCGGAGATCTCCTCGCCAACCTGGATGTGGAACGACCGGAAAGAATCGCTTACTTCGAAGCATCGATCGATGTCGATCCCCAGAACGGTCTCGCGCTGTCGGCTCTCGCCGTCGAGAAAGAGAACATGGCTGATTGGGCGTCGGCCGAAGACCTCTATCACCGTGCTCTTCGGGCGAGCCCGGACGACCCCAGAGTACTGTTCCGATGGGGCGAGTTCCTGAGTCGGCGGGGGGGCGATCACCGCGACGCGGTCACCGCGCTCACCCGCAGCACGCGGATCGACCCGACCTTCGCCCCGGCATGGGCCGCCCTCTCGGCAGCCTATTCCAGGGCCGGCGTCGTATCCCCCGAGGCCCTCGCGGCGGCCGAGACCGCCCACCGCCTGCTTCCAATGAATGACGAGGTTGCGGGCAATCTGTTGCGGCTGCTGCTGCGATCGGACCACCGCGACCAAGCCGTCGAGCTGGTCGAGACTTCATTTCGCTCACATCCAGGCAGGCGGGCCCAGGCGTGGATGATGATCCTCCAGCACGACTTCATTCGGGCCCGTGAGCTCTTGCGGGACGGTCGGGGGGAGGAGGCGCTGCGCAGGATCGAGCTGGCCGAGAACATCGCCGACCGCGGCGCCGACCCTGAGTTCATCCGGCGGAGTATCGAATCCGTTCGACGAGCGATCGCCGATTACGAAGCCGCGGCGCTGTGTGACCGGGCCGACGCGCTTTTCTCAACCGGCGACCTCGAGGGGGCGCGCACGTTGCTCGAGGTCGCGCTTTCGAAGGTTGAAGAGGGCCCCGTTGCGGCGTCCTGCCGGCAGCTCCTGGATGTCATCGATCATCCGGAGCGGTACAGGCCCGGCCCCAGCTCTCCCCACAGGGCGTCACCGACGAGGAAGGAGATCGAAAAACTCAATAGGCTGCTCGCCGCAGACAACCTCGATGGCGCCCTCGAGTACCTACAGGGTCTGCAGGAACATTCGGGCGGATCCGGACAGCTGTGGCTGGGTTCCAAGATCGAGGAAATCGAGCGCACCCTCCGGTACATCCACTTCATCGACACCTACAATCGAGCCGTCGACCTGTATAACGACGAGGACTACCCGGGCGCCGAGCGGGTACTCGAAGAGCTCCTCGCGACTCTGCCGGAGGGGCCCCAGGCCGAGTCCGCCGGTGCCCTACTGGACGATGCTCGCCAAGCGATGGAGCGGCGATAGCCGACCAACAAAGGGTAGTTTTGAGTTCTCAGTTTTGAGTTACTCGCGCCCTGCGGGCGCGGTAACGCACCGCCGCCAGCGCGTGGCTCATAGCCTCCTCCTTCGGATGAGGCCTGAGCTCTCTCCGCTGCCGTCGGCGGGTGCCCACCCAACCTCCCAGGCACTCGAGGGTGGACGGGGAAACACTCAAAACTCACAACTGAAAACTCAAAACTCTATCTTTCAACTGCTTTCGGAATCGCACCACGCCGTGAGAGCTTCCGAGCATCCGGGCTCGAAATCTATGAACCGCATCCCAAATCCGGTAACCCGCTCACGACGGGGTTTGGCGTGGCGAACGACCTCGGCCTGTCCGCGGATGGACTCACCGTTTGGGAGGGTGAAGTCGAAAAAGCACACCGCCCCCACCGGCACCATCGGAATTTCCTTCAACAACATGCCGGATCGGGACAGATTCACGATCCACCCTTTGAACGACTCCGCATCGTCCTTCAAATTGGCGCGCAACCGTGCCGCAATGCGGGGTGCGTACCGAGGCGCCACCTGGAGAAGATGGGCAGCGCCCTGGCCAAGCAAACCCAGCGGTTCCTGTCCAGAGAAAACGAGGAAGGGTCCGCCCTGGACCCCGCGTCTCGCTTCGGTCGCCATCTCTGGAATCGTGAGAAGCAGCAAGGAGGTGCTCTTGCTGGCACTGCCATCGGCTCGAACCGCGGTCACGAACTCGCGCAGCTTCATGTCGGGGAGCGGGTAGCGGCAGATAACGAGTTGGAAGGATTCGCGGTGAGCAACCTTCAGCGCGTCCGCCGCCTGGTCCAGCGAACGGACCCCGAGACCCTGCCGTTTGAGAAGCGGCGCAATGCGCGCGGCGGTCTCGTCGTCGAGCGCGACGGTGAGGATCGTCTTGTGTTCTTCCGCCAATGAGCACTCCCTCGCGAGAATCCCGGAGCTGCTCCGCCAAATAGAGCCCTCATACCAGTTTAGCCCATCAACCATGAGCAAAACGAACCGGGCCGTGGAAACAGCCGTTATAATCTCCGAGTTCCGCCCATCAGGGAGGTTTGAATGATCACGGTCGAGCGATTGTGCAAGAGCTTCGGGTCGTTGGCGGCGGTCGACGATGTCTCGTTCAGCGTCAACGAGGGCGAGATCTTCGGCCTGCTTGGACCGAACGGCGCCGGCAAGACCACGAGCATCAACATGATCTGCGGGGTGCTCAAACCGGACGACGGCCGCGTCCTGATCGGCGGCAAGGACATCTGGCTCGAACCGAAGGGCGTCAAACGAATGCTCGGGGTCGTGCCGCAGGAGATCGCCGTTTATGAAGACCTCACCGCCCGCGACAATCTGAACTTCTGGGGGTCGCTCTACGGGCTTTCCGGCGGTGAGCTGAAATCGCGGGTGGACGAGTCGTTGACCAGGGTCGGGCTTTCCGACCGCGCCGGCGACCGAGTCAAGGAGTTCTCCGGCGGCATGAAGCGCCGCCTCAACCTCTGCATGGGACTGCTCCATGACCCCCGTGTGCTCTTGCTCGACGAGCCCACCGTGGGCATTGACCCACAGGCACGCCTCAACATCCTCGAGGTGGTGCGGGAGGCGGCCGCCGGCGGCACGACGGTGCTCTACACCACCCACTACATGGAGGAGGCGCAGGAGCTGTGTGACCGAATCGCCATCATGGACCACGGCAAGATCCTGACGGTCGGCACCCTCGAGGAGCTGACGCGGCTCGCCGGCGAGGCCGAGGTCCTGCGGCTCACCGGCAACTTCGACGATCCGGCGATTCGCGAGCGCCTCAATGCGCTCGACGGCGTGCGGGTGCTGAAGGTCGACGACCGGCTCGCGGTGCTCTCGATCGATGCCGACGGGCCCGGCCTGCTCGCCGTGCTGCCGCGGGTTCTCGCCACCGACCTCGGCGTGGATGATGTCTCGATCCAACAACCCAACCTGCAGAGCGTCTTTATCAGCCTCACCGGCAAGGAGCTTCGCGACTGACATGGTGGCTCTCAAAATTGTTCGCCGTGATCTGCTGCGCTACTGGCGCAACCCGATTCGCACTGCCCTCCTCTTCGCCGTGCCGCTGGTCATGGCGGGGGTCTTCGCGCTCGCCTTCGGGGGCGGCGGCGGCGACGAAATCACCATCACGGTGCTGCTCTTCGACGAGGACGACAGCCTGCTGTCCAGACTCCTCGAAGGCGCCGGTGATTCCTCGCGGTCGGGTCAAAAGCTCGAGGTGGTGGCGGTCGGCGAGGAAGGCTACGAGATGATGGAGCGCGGCGAGGCGTCTGCGCTGATCCACCTTCCCGAGGGCTTCACGACTGACTACCTCGACGGGAAACCGACGATCATCGGTGTCGTGAAGAACCCCTCCGAGCGCTATCTGCCGAAAATTGTCGATGAGGGGGTCAGGATAGGGGCGGTCGGCCTCTCCGAGGCGTCGCGGGTCTTCCGTGCCGAGCTCACGCAGATGGCCGAGCTCGGCCGGGACCAGCGCTTCCCCACCGATCTCGCGGTCGCCGGCCTCAGCGCCGGCGTCAACCGCAAGCTCAGGGGCCTCGAACGTTTCCTCTTCCCGCCGGTTGTCACTCTGGAGACTGTGTCTCTTCGACCCGAGGGAGAGGAGGAGGATGAGGGCGGCGGATTCAAAATCCTCGCCTACGTGCTGCCCGGGTTTTCAATCATGGGCATCCTGTTTCTCGCCCAGTCCGCGACCCGCGACATTCTCCGTGACCGCGAGTCAGGTCTCCTCCGCCACCTGCTGACGGCGCCTGTGTCCGTCAATGACTACCTCGGCGGCAAGTGCCTCTCGGTCTTCGCGGTGACGACCCTCGGCTTCACCCTCTTCGTGCTCATCGGCATCGCCGCCGGTGTGCACTGGGGACCGGCGCCCGCGGTCGTCGCTCTCATGCTCGCCTCGTCCCTCGCCGCAGCCGGGTTGCTGATCGTGATCATGAGCCTGGTCGGCAGCGAGCGCCAGGGCGATACGTTGACCACCATCGTCATCATCGTCTCCTCCATGCTCGGCGGCGCCTTCATGCCGGTGTCGCAGATGCCGTCCTTCATCAAACCCATCTCAGCCGCCACCCTGGTCTACTGGTCCACCGAGGGCTTCACCAAGCTCATCCTTCACGGTGGAGGCCTCGGTAACATCGTCCTCAACCTCGCGGTGCTCACGGTGGTGGGGCTGATTCTGATGTTCCTCGGTGCGCTGCTTCTCAAACGCAAGATCGAGCGGGGAGCGGTGTGATGCGGAATATCGTCGTCATCGCCCTCCACGATCTGCGGTTGACCTTTACCGATCGCGGGGCGGTAGCCTGGATGCTCCTCCTGCCTGTCGTCTTCGCCACCTTCTTCGGTCTCGTCATGGGCGCCGGCTCGTCGCCGGCGGACGCTATTGCAAGCCTGGCCGTGGTTGATCTCGACGGCAGCGTCGTCTCTGCTGCTCTGATCGAAGACCTCGCCGGCGAGGGCGTATCGGTCACTGAGCTCACCCCTGAGCAACGGTCCACGAACCCGGATATCGTGCGCACGCTGGTGATCCCCGAAGGCTTCGGCGAGCTCGTGCTGGCGGGTGAGCCGCAGACCCTGCGGCTCGAAAAGGAGCCGGACACCTCGGCCGAAGCGGCCCTTGTCGCGCAGGCCCGAATCGTCGCCGCGATCGCCCGAACCATCGGCCGATTGGTCGTGGCGAGCGCCGATGTCGAGGACAGCGCGGCGATTCCCGCCGACCTCTTCGCAGCCGTCGACGTACCTCCCGACCTGGTGACGGTGGAGACCCGCATTGCGGGCCGGGCAACCCAGATTCCCGGCGGCTTCGCGCAGTCCATACCCGGCATGACTGTGATGTTCGTGATGCTGATCGCCCTCACCTACGGTGCGGCCTCGATCTCGGCCGAACGGATCAGCGGCAACCTGCGCCGCCTGGCCACGGCGCCGGTGTCGCACGGCGAGATCGTCGCCGGCAAGATCGGCGGGCGATTCGTCATCTCGTTCTTCCAAATCACGATTCTCGTCTTCGTCGGTCTCGTTGCCCACTGGACAATCGGGATCTTCATCGGTGATCACCCCTTCCAGATGTGGCTGGTCCTGCTCCTCTTCGCCGCGGTCGTCGCTCCCCTCGGGGTAACGCTCGGAGGATGGATCAAGGATCCGGACCTGGCGGCCTCGATCGGCGTCATCCTGACCATGATGATGGCGGCCTTCGGCGGCTGCTGGTGGCCCCTCGAAGTGGTGTCCAAACCTCTCAAAATGGTCGCTCTCGTCTTTCCCACCGGTTGGGCGATGCGCACCCTCCACGGGGTGATCTCCTTTGGCCAGACCCTGGGAGAGATGCGGACGAACCTCCTCGCGTTGGTCGCGTTCGGTATTGTTTTCGGAATCGTCGCATCACGGTCACTGCGGGTCGACTAGCCAGCGTTAGGTGCGCCACGGATGGGCCATGCCCTGCTCAAGGTTGCGTCAAATCCCCGTGGGGGCGGCATGTATGCCGCCCCTACCCCGGTTTTGTCGTGTCCCTGTAGGGGCGGCATATATGCCACCCGCGTTTCCCGTGGTACAAACGGGGCATGTGCGGGTTGAACGTCACCACACTGGCTGAAGGGTTCACGCAGTCGGGTTCGGATGCTGACGAGTCGACGCGTCTCGCCCGGCTGATCGTTCTCTTTTTGGAGCTCCCGAGCCCGCCGGACCCCGACGGTTCATTCCCGGACCACGCACGACTCCGGGACCACCTGGCAGCCGCCGTGAACGGCGGCGCCGCCGACGAGATCGAGGAACGCTTTCTCGAGCTCTACGCCCATCTCCACATGAACCAGGCCCCCTACAGCGACGATGAACGGAGTCGAATGGACGCGGCCGGCGGCTACTGGAACCACGCCGGAGGTCTAAGCCCGATCCTCAAGGCTGGAGCGTGGATCAGCCACGACACTGTGAGCGCAGATTTCGGCGCCGGTAACGGCCTCCAGGGTCTCCTCCTTCAGGTCCTCTATCCACACGCGAAGACCGTCCAGATTGAGATCTCCGCCCGCATGGCCGAGATCGGCGAAGGGCTGAGGGACTGGCTCGGAGTGCCGTCGGACCGCGTCGAATGGATCGTGGGCGACGTCCTCGACGTCCCCGCCACCGGCTATGACTTCATCTACCTCTACCGCCCCGTTCGACCGGAGGGCCCGGGCCGCGACTTCTACACCCGCTTCGCCCACGAGGTTGAGTCAGAGGACCGCCCCCCGGTCATCTTCTCGATCGCCGACTGTCTGAGGGACTTCCTCACGGACCGATACGAGGTGTTCTACGGAGACGGCCACCTGACCTGCTTCAAACCCCGATAGGCAGGGGGCGATCAGAGTTTTTAGTTTTGAGTTTTGAGTTACCAACCACCTCCCAGGTCGTTCGGGCGGAAAACTCAAAACTCAAAACCAAGAACTCAAAACTGATTTGGGCGGGTCAGAAGATCCGGCGGCCGACGGCGCGGGCGATGTTGGCCACCCGGTCACCCCAGGACAGACGCGAAAAGACAGTCTTGACGACGCCCTTGGTGAAGTAGGTCTTCTGCGAGTAGTCGATGGCGACCTCGACCAGGGCCGGGATGCCCCGGCGGGTGAGATCGAGGGCGGCCGGCAGGATCGAGTCGAGCTCGGAGTCACGGATGATCCGGAAGTACCGGCATCCGGTGGTGCGGGCGAATCCCTCGAGGTCGTAGCCCGGCAGCACGCTCGCGGTCTCGCGGTTGACCATCATCTTCTGGAACTGGGCGATCTGCGAAAGCGTACCATCCGCGAGCACGCACACCAGCGGCGCCGCACGGTAGGTCGCCGCCGTGATGAGCTCGAGCCCGGTCATCAGAAACGCCCCGTCGCCGGGCAGGGCCACGACGTCGCGGCCGGGGTTGGCGAAGCAGGCGCCAATGGCCGCCGGCACCGAGTAGCCCATGCACGAGAAATCGGTGGGCGCCAGGAATCGCCCGGGCGAGTCCAGCCGCAGGTGCTCCACGGCGAGGAAGGTGCCGTTTCCGCTGTCGGTGGTGAAAACCGCGTCGGGACCGCAGTGCTGCTGGAGCGCCTCGAAGAGGGCGTACGGGTTGACCCGGGTCTCGCTCGCATGGCGCCGCCACCTCGCCGCCACCTGAGCGTGCCCGCGTGCAATCTCTTCTGCCAGGCTCACCCAAGGACGACTTCCCTCGATCAGATTTCCGAGCGCCTCGACAAATCGCCTGGCGTCCCCGGCCACCGAAAGCCCGGCGGCGAAATTTCGGTTGAAGACCTCGGGCTCGATGTCGACGTGGATCAGGGCCTCGGGAGGCTCGATCCCGTAGCCGCCCGTTGTCACCTCACCGAACCGGCAGCCGATTGCGAGCAGGCAATCGCAGCGGCCCATGATCTGGCGTACGAACGACGGCGCCTGCCTTCCAAAGCCGCTCCACGCCCACAGCGGGTGGCTTTCGGGGAAGACCCCTTTGCCGCTGAACGAGGTGGTCACAGGGGCGCCGAGCTGCTCCGCCAGAGGCACCAGAAGATCGGCAGCGCCGGCAGCGCCGTTCCCCAGGTAGAGGGCCGGGTGATCGGCCTCGCCGAGCATCGCCGCGGCCCGTTCAACGAGGTCCGGATCGGGTTCGCCGCCGATTTCGGGATCTTTTTCGAAGCGATAATCTCCGAGCTCCTGTCGGTCCATGAAAAACTGGGCCGGAATTTCCACCGCAACCGGGCCCGGTGCGCCCCGGCGGGCGATCTGGAAGGCGCGACGAATCACCGGGTAGAGGTCATCCGCCCGCTCGATACGAAAAACGGCCTTGGTCACCGGACCCAGAACCGCGAGCTGGTCGATGGCGTGGAGCTGGTAAGCGGCCGAGGTGTCGGTGCGGATACCACTTGCCAGCACCACCATCGGGGTGTTGTCCATCCACGCCTCGGCAATGCCGGAGAGGCTGTAGGTCACGCCGGCGCCGGGGACAACGTTGATGACTCCGACCGAGTCCGACGAGCGCGAGTACCCCTCGGCGATGAAGGCGCCCGCCACCTCCGAGGTCACCAGCACCGGCTCGCAGCGGTCGGTCGTGGCGAGGGCGTCATAGAGCTCGATGTTGTGGGTCCCCGGGATCCCGAAGACATGACGAACGCCCTCGTCCACCAGCGCCTGCACGACGGCCTTGGCGGCTCGCGTCTTCATGACGCCAGGAGCTCCCCGGCATTGGTGCGGATCCCCTCGGCAACCCGGTCGGCGAGACCCATGACCGTGACGTAGGGGTTGATCTCCGAGCACTTCGGGAAGAGGCTGGAGTCGGCGACGTAGAGCCACGGAGTCCCGTGGACCATCCCCCACTCGTCGGTCACCGAGTCTCCCGGGTCACGCCCCATTCGACAGCCTCCCATGAGGTGGGCGCTGGTGATCGAGATCTTCCCGGGCAGGACGTTGGATCTCGGGATCAGCTCGTCGATACGGCCGGCGTCCGCCGCGTCGATGAAGAAGGTCTTGGCCGCGGGGGCGTGCACGCGTTTGGCGCCGGCAGCGAAGAACACCCGCGTGCTCGCCAGCATGGAGGCGTGCAGGGTGTCGAGGACACCCTCGGTGAGGGTGTAGTCGACCACCGGTTCACCCCCCGAGTCCACCGTGACCCGGTTGTCGGCGATCGCGGGGTCGAGGGCCAGCACCAGGATCATCTGCAGCCGCGGGAAGGCGCGCATCAGCTCGGAGTGCTCGGCGCCAAAGCCGATGAGGTTCTTGGCGGTGACGAACGGGAAGTACATGCAGGTCTCGAGCAGGAAGGCGTCGCTCTTCCAGAACTCGTCGCAGTAGTAGCTCTTGGGATGGCCGTAGAAGTTGGTGATAGGCTGCTCGTGCTCGCCCACCAGAATCAGCGCCGGGTGCAGGGTCATGTAGCGGCCGAGGTTCGGCAGCCGCTCGCCGAAGCCCGAACGCAGCAGGAGAGCCGGCGAGTTGACCGCTCCGCCGGCGCACACGACCACCACCTTGGCCTTGACCCGGTACTCACCCGGCCCCCAGGGCGAAGGCTCGCCGAAGCCGGGATCCGTCACCACCGCCTCGCAGATCCTGTCAGCGATCGTGGTGACCCGGCAGTTGGTGATCACCTCGACCCCTTCTGCCTCGGCCTGCGGCAGCTGCACTCGATGGGTGCCCTGTTTGGCCTGGTTGGGGCAGCCGAGATTGCACAGGCTCGAGGAGAGGCAGCCCTTGGTGTTGATCGGAAACTGCTCGACGTGGTAGCCGAGCTTTGTGCAGCCTTCGAGAAAGAGACGGTTGTTGTCGTTGAGCTCGTCCTCAGGCAGGAGGTGCGCGTTGTTCTCCTCGAGGTACTTCACGGACCGGCGGTGGAGGTCCTCATACTCGAGACCGGGCACGTTCCAGCGCTTGACGACCTCCTCCGGCATGGTCAGCGAGGTCCCGGTGTAAACCACGGTCGAGCCGCCGTAGGCCTGGCCGTAGGCCAGGGTCATCGCTCGGTCTTTGGTCAGGGTACCCCCGGAGTCGATGTAGAGCCGGCGCGACATCTCGACCTCGCGTCCGGTGTACTCCTCTTCCTTGAGCTTGGCTCCCATCTCGAGGACCGCGATCTTGACCCCGTCCGCGCACAGGGGCGCCAGCTCCTTGGCCGTTGCGCCGCCGCCGGCGCCGGAGCCGATGATGACGATGTCGTATTCACGCTCTTGCATGAAGACCTGCCCTGCCGTCGCGCTCCGGCGCATAACCGACCACCGCATTGGTCTCCGGCTGCCCGTAATAGCCCATGAATATCAGCACCTTGAGCCCCCAGAATCCCGCGCGGAGAAGGCCAACCGGACAGCTCTCAAACCAGCGCAGCACCGCATTCTGCCGGTCCACACTCAGTTTTTCGAACGGCCCCCCGAAGCGCGCCAGCGGCGCCCACCGCAGGAGACCGAGGTAGATCCCGAACTGCCGCCGCACCGAAGGTGGCCGCTCCAGCAACGCCCCGTCGATGAGACCGAAGAAACGGCTCATCCCCGCCGCATCGAGCTCCGCGCTCTCGGGCACGATGCGGGCGGCGAGCACCCGAAGAAACTCGGCTTTTTCCTGGGAGAGTGATTTCATGGGTCTTATTCTACGCGATACCGAGAATGTTGGAGGATGTGAGGGGTGAGGAGGTGAGGATGTGAGGAGCGAAACCCTAACCCCCTAACCTCCTAACCCCTAACCTCCTATACGAACAGCCGGCCATTGACCGACTTGGCGTGATCCCACCGATCGATCAGGTAGTACTTCTCGCTCTCGAAGACCCTCGAGGTGTGATCCAGATACTCCTCCGCTTCCCGGGCGTCGAAATCCCTTGTCTTGTTGACGAAGGAGAGGACGCGCGAGTGGTAGAAGGGGATCAGCGCCTCCATGAGCATGTCGCGATCGGCCTCTTCGCCGTTTCGGTAGGCGACGGCGAAGTTGAAGATGATGCGCGCCCACAGCTCGGATGAGAAGGTGAAACTCCCCTCACTCTCGATCGCCGCCATTTCTTCGATGCCGCGGAAGTCGGCGAGCGGGATCACCCGGCGCCAGAGGTCGCCGTGAGTTTCCCAACCATCTCTGAAGCTAGCGAAGAGCTTGTCGGTGCTCACATCGACGGCCGGCACGGCCTGTTCCATGCCCTGGCCGAAACCGAAGATGCTGCTCGGGCGGCTCGGCCCCACGTACTTCCACAGATACTCGAAGTCGATCATCAGATCGAAGAGCGTCGCGACCACCTGCTTGAACATCGGCGCCAGATCTCCGGCCGGATCTTTGGCACGGTGGATTTTCGGCGTTCCCAAGAAAGCCTGGCAGACGTTGAACTGACGCGCCACCGCGATCGTGGTCATCCAGATGTCGATGCCGAAGTTGCCGGTCTTGTCGGTCCATAGCTTTTCGGCCAGAAACGCGCGCGCGGCCCGTCCGGAAAAACCGAAGTCACCACCAATGGGCTGGCGCACCCGCAGACCGCCGAGGGTCCGGATCATCGGGTAGGCGATGTGGTTGGTGATGGTGCCGTCGTACTTGTGACGCAGGTAGATGGGGCTGACATAATCGAAGCGACCCATCAACGGCTCCACGAGATATTGAATCCACTGCGGCGTGATGCTCTTCAGATCCGCGTCCACCACCGCCACCGCCTGCGTGTTGAGCTCCACCGCCGCCTTGAAGAGGTTGCGGAGGTTGTTGCCCTTGCCCTTGACGCCCTCGGGGGTCGAGATGTAGATCTTGGGCACCTTGGTCGGGGTGCCCATAAATGCGTCACAAGTGCCGTCTTTCGAGTTGTTGTCGACGTTGATGATGACGGACTTCGCCTGCGGGAAGTACTCCTCGAGGCCGCGGCTCGCGGTGTCGGTCGGCACCGAGATGCAGTCGGCTTCGTTGTACGAAGGAATGCCGACAATAATATCCGCCGATCTCACGTTGCTTGGGTTCTCGACGATTTGTTTCATAGGCTCTCCCTAACCCGGTCAGAAGGCCGGGCCAGCGTTCTTACGAGTTATTCCCAATCGCGGGTATCATCGCTGTGCATTGTAACGGCGGTCTCCCGGAAATGCCATAATCCATATTTACGTTAAGAACAGACGACGCGGTTCGCAGCGGGCTTGCGACCACAGAAGCAACCGCAGAAGAAAGGCACTGAGGTATGCGGGATAAACATCCACCCGAGAACCTGGCCCTGGCCGCCAGCTCCGACTACGTGGAGGAGCAATACCGGCAATGGCAGCGAGATCCCGCATCTCTGAGCGACGAGTGGCGGCTCTTCTTCACCGGCTTCGACCTCGCCTACAGCCCCACCGGCGAGGTCGCGTCCGAACGCGCCGCCGACCAGTCGAAGGTCGCCAGCCTGATCTTCGCCTATCGTAACCTGGGCCACCTGATCGCCGACCTCGACCCGCTCGGCGACAACCTCGAGACCCACCCCCTGCTCGAGCTGGAGACCTTCGGCCTCGGCGAGGAGAATCTGGACCAGGTCTACGACACCGGCCACCTCGGCGGCCCCGGCCGGATGAGCCTCCGTGAGATCATCTCGGTCCTCAGCGACACCTACAGCCGCACCATCGGCGTCGAGTACCTGCACATCCAGGACATGGCCGTGCGGCGGTGGCTGCAGAGCGAGATGGAGCCGATCCGCAACCGGCCCGAGATCAGCCGCGACAAGAAACACCGCATCCTCGCCCAGCTCATCGACGCCGAGCTCTTCGAGAGCTTCACCCACGGCCGCTACCAGGGTCAGAAACGGTTCTCGCTCGAGGGCGCCGAATCGCTGATCCCCGCCCTCCACCAGTTCATGGAGACCGCCGCCGAGACCGGGGCCGAGGAGGTCGTGATGGGCATGGCCCACCGCGGCCGCCTCAACGTCCTCGCCAACATCTTCCAGAAGCCCTACTCGATGATCTTCCACGAGTTCGAGGACAACGTCCGCCCCGACCCCTACGGCGGCGACGGCGACGTCAAATACCACCGCGGCTTCAGCTCGGATTACGTGGCCACCACGGGCGCTCAAATCCACATCAGCCTGACCGCCAACCCCAGCCATCTCGAGGCCGTCGACCCGGTGGTCGAGGGCCGCACTCGAGCCAAGCAGCGACGCCGTGACGACACCGCAACGAGGACCAAGGTGTTGCCGTTACTGATCCACGGTGACGCCGCCTTCGCCGGTCAGGGTCTGGTCACCGAAACCCTCAACCTCTCTCAGCTCAAGGGCTACGCCACCGGCGGCACCGTCCACATCGTGGTCAACAACCAGATCGGTTTCACCACCCTCCCCGGCGAGGCCCGCTCGACCCGCTATCCGACCGACGTCGCCAAGATGGTCGAGGCGCCGATTGTCCACGTCAACGGTGACGACCCCGAGGCTGTGGTGCATGTGGTGGATCTCGCTCTCAGGTTCCGGCAGGAGTTCGGGCGCGATGTGGTGGTCGACATGGTCTGTTACCGCAAGCACGGCCACAACGAGGGCGACGAGCCCGCCTTCACCCAGCCGCTGATGTACCAGAAGATCCACAACCGGCCGTCAACCCGCGCCATCTACCAGCTCGAGCTGGAGGGCGCCCACGACATCACGTTGGAGGAGAGCGAGGACCTCACCATCTCCCTCCAAGGCAGGCTCCTCGACGCCTTCAAGGGTGTCAAGGAGGCCTGCATCCTCGAGGAGAAGGACGGCCACGCATTTGCCGGCATCTGGGCCGAGTTCGACCACGAATACTGCTTCGACTGCACCAACACCGGGGCGCCTTATGAGGAGTTGCTCGAGGTTGCCACCACATTGACCACCGTCCCCGACGGTTTCGAGCTCAACCGCAAGGTCGGGCGGCGGCTCCCTGCGCAGCTGCAGGCCGTCGAGGAGAAGGGCACGGTCGACTGGGCGCTTGGCGAGCTGCTCGCCTTCGGCACCCTGCTCGTCGAAGGGACCCCGGTCCGCCTCAGCGGTCAGGACAGCATGCGCGGCACCTTCTCCCACCGCCACGCAACCTGGTTCGACACCAAGAGCCAGGAGATCTTCATCCCCCTCAACAACATCGAGCCCGGCCAGGCGCGATTCTGTGTCTACAACAGCATGCTCTCCGAGGCCGCTGTCCTCGGATTCGACTACGGCTACTCGCTGGTCGAGCCCAACATGCTGGTCATATGGGAGGCCCAGTTCGGTGACTTCGCCAACGGCGCTCAGGTCATCATCGACCAGTTCATTGCCGCCGCGTACGACAAATGGCACCGGGTGAGCGGTCTGGTCATGCTCCTTCCCCACGGCTACGAGGGCCAGGGACCGGAGCACTCCAGCGCCTACCTCGAGCGCTATCTGATGGCCTGCGCCGAGAACAACATGCAGGTCTGCAACCTGACCACACCTGCCCAGCTCTTTCACGCGCTCAGGCGGCAGATCAAGGCGAACTTCAGGCGGCCGCTTATCATCATGGCGCCCAAGAGCCTGCTCCGCCACAAGCGGGCGGTGTCACCGGTCGCGGACCTCGTGACGGGGAGCTTTCAGGAGATCCTCGACGACCCGCTGGTCCCCGACAACCCGCGCCGCCTCGTCCTGTGTAGCGGCAAGGTTTTTTACGACCTCCTCGCCGGCCGTGAGGAGCGGGGCATCGAGGACGTGGCCATCGTCCGGGTGGAGCAGTTCTACCCTTTCAACACCGAGCTCTTCGAGCGCGTCGTGGCGCCGTACCGTGGTGCCACCGACATCGTGTGGGCGCAAGAGGAGACCCGCAACCGGGGCGGCTGGACCTTTATGATGCCGAGACTGTTGGAGTTCTTTCCGAATCAACCCGTACACTATGTCGGGCGCGAGCCGAGCGCCAGCCCGGCGACCGGCTCGACGACGATCCACAAGGAGCAGCAAGCCGAGCTGGTTCGCGAGGCCCTCGCGGACTGACGGCAACGATAAAGCAAGGAGCACGCCACGATGGCATTCGAAGTCAAAATACCCGAGGTCGGCGAGTCAATCACCGAGGGCTTTCTCGCCGAGTGGTCGCAGTCCGAAGGGGCTGTTGTCGCGGTCGAGGACCCGCTTCTGGTGCTGGAGACCGACAAGATCACGATGAACGTCAACGCCGAACAGGCCGGCCGACTGCACATCCTGGTCGCCGAGGGCGAAACCGTACAGGTGGGCCAGGTCGTGGCCACCATCGATACCGGAGCGACCGCCCCGGTCGGCGCGGACGAGAGACCGGCGGCGACGGCGCCCGAACCGATTGCGCCTGAACCGGCCGCGCCCGACGTCGCGGGGCTCTCCCCCGCCGTGCGGCGGCTGGTTGTCGAGCACCGGCTCAACCCGGCCGCGATCGAGGGCACGGGCAAGGGCGGACGCATCCTCAAGGGCGACATCATCCGCCACCTCGAGACAAGTGAGACCGGGGGAGCCGCCGATCCAGAGCCAGTATCTGTCGAGACTAAGCCAGTTCCCGCCCCTGCCGCCGAGCCTGCCCGGCCCCGACCGCAACCGGTGGCGCTGCCCGACCAGCGGCAGACCCGCGCACCGATGTCACGTCTGCGGCAGCGTCTCGCCGAGCGGCTGGTCGAGGTCCAGCAAACCGCCGCCATCCTCACCACCTTCAACGAGGCCGACATGATCCGAGTCATGGCGCTGCGCTCGGAGTACAAGGAGTCCTTCAAGAAGCGCTACGGCGTCGGGCTCGGTTTCATGTCCTTCTTTGTCAAGGCGGCGGTCGAGGCGCTCAAGACGGTGCCCGCGGTCAACGCCTTCATCGAGGGCGACGAGATCGTCAGCAACCACTACTACGACATCGGAATCGCGGTCAGCAGCGACAAGGGGCTGGTGGTGCCGGTGGTACGCGACGCCGACCGCCTGTCGATGGCCGGGATCGAGGCCAGCATTGCCGATCTTGCCACTCGGGCGCAGGAGCGCCGGCTCGAGCTCTCGGACCTCTCGGGCGCGGTCTTTACGATCTCCAACGGTGGGGTCTTCGGGTCACTGCAATCGACGCCGATCCTCAACCCGCCGGGCAGCGCCATCCTCGGCATGCACACCATCAAAAAACGTCCGGTCGTGGTCGACGACGAAATCGTGATCCGGCCGATGATGTACCTGGCCGTTTCGTACGACCATCGGATCATCGACGGCAGCGAGGCCGTGACCTTTCTCAAACGGATCGTCGAATGCATCGAGGATCCCGATCGTCTGTTGTTGGAGATTTGAATGGCGGATATTTTTGACCTCGTCATCATCGGCGCCGGGCCCGGCGGCTATGTCTGCGCCATCCGCGCCGCCCAGCTCGGCCTCAAGACCGCGCTCGTCGAGAAGCGCCACGCCCTGGGCGGCACCTGCCTCAACGTCGGTTGCATCCCGTCCAAGGCACTACTCGAGTCGTCGGACCTCTACGAGGCCGCTCGCGAGCAGGCAGCCGCGCACGGCATTGTCCTCGGCGACGTGGGTCTGAATCTCGAGACCATGCTCAAGCGCAAGTCCGCGGTGGTCATGGAGCTGACCGATGGTGTGGCCATGCTCATGAAGAAGAACAAGGTGACCGTGCTCAACGGACGCGGCTCGCTGAAGGCCCCGGGTAAGGTCGTGGTCGCCGGCGACGGCGGCGACACAGAGATCGAGGCCGAGAGCATCTGTCTCGCAATGGGATCGGAGGCCGTCGAGCTGCCCTTCCTCCCCTTCGACGGCGAGCGGGTGGTCTCGTCGACCGAGGCCCTCGATTTCTCGACGGTGCCGAAACGTCTGGTCGTGATCGGCGCCGGCGCCGTCGGGCTGGAGCTCGGGAGCGTCTGGCGGCGGCTCGGCGCCGAGGTCACGGTCATCGAGATGCTACCCACCATCACCCCCTTCGCCGACCGCCAGATGTCCAAGGCCCTGCAACGGGCGTTGGCGGATCAGGGGATGGTTTTTCTCATGGAAACCCGGGTCATTGCCGGAAAGGTCCTCAAGAAGAGCGTCAAGCTGACGGTTGAAAACGCCAAGGGAGAGACCGAGGAGATCAGCTGCGACAAGGTCCTGGTGGCGGTCGGCCGCCGGCCGAACACCTCCGGCACCGGTCTCGAACAGCTCGGGGTTGCCCTCGACGAGCAAGGCCGGGTGGCCATCGACGACCATTTCCAAACCAGCGTGGAAGGTGTCTACGCCATCGGCGATCTGGTACGTGGTCCGATGCTCGCCCACAAGGCCGAGGAGGAAGGCATCGCGCTCGCCGAAGAGCTCGCAGGATTGCCTGGCCATGTCAACTACGAGGCCATTCCCAACGTGGTCTATACAGAGCCCGAGCTGGCCATGGTCGGCCGCACCGAAGCCGAGCTCAAGGAGGCCGGCCTGAAGTTCAACACCGGCCGCTTCCAGTTCCGCGCCAATGGCCGCGCCAAGAGTCTCGGCCAGGAGACCGGGATGGTCAAGATCCTCGCCGACAAGGAAACCGACCGTATCCTCGGCGTCCACATGGTCGGACCGCGGGTCTCGGAGCTCATCGCCGAGGCGACGCTGGCGATGGAGTTTGGAGCCTCGGCGGAGGACCTTGCCCGAACCTCCCACGCCCACCACACCCTGTCCGAGGCCGTCCGCGAAGCGGCGCTGGCGGTGGACAAGAGGGCGCTGCATTCGTGAAGAATTCGGAATTCGGAATTCGGAATTTCCGCCCGCCCACCCCCGTGATTGATTTCAAATTTCGGATTTCGGATTTCGGATTTTCGGAGCGCCTCGGGAAACGGCCCGCGTGCGGCGGAGGTGCCTGGCATCCTCAGGCTGTCGGTTTCGGTCGTTGCTCTTCCGGAACGAGGCGGCAGTAGGCCTTCCACAGGGCTTCCTCGCGGGAGGGATCGAGATCCAGCAGCGGCGGCCGAGTCGCGTAGTCACCCAGCCCGCAGCGGCGCAGGATGGCCTTCACCGACGGCCCGAGCCCATACGCCTCGAGCAGCGCCCGCACCTCGTCGAGCCGAGACTGTTCGGCGCCACCGCGCCGCACGGCGCCGACGAGGCCGGGGGCGACGCTGGCCGCGGCGGTAATGCTCCCGCGCCCTCCGGCCACTATGCAGGCGGTCACGAGACGGTCGGAGCCGACGATGTACGCCCGATCGTGGAAACGCCCGCACAGACGAGCCAGCTCGTCGAGATCATCGGAGCTGTCCTTGACGCCCGCCAACCGCTCGTGTCCTTCGAGTCGGTCGAGGATCTCCTCCGAGATCGGCACGCCGGTCACCTGGGGGATGTGGTAGAGCAGCACCGGCACCGACGAGGCGTCGAGGACCTTGCGGAAAAAGGCGGCCAAACCATCAACCGACGCCGCCCGGAAATAAAACGGCGGCGGACAGAGGACGGCGCCGTAGCCGCAGTCCGCTGCGATGCCCAGCATCGTCATCACCTCCGGCAGTGCGCACGATCCGACGCCCAGAATCAAACTCAACCCGGAGCCGGCCGCGGCGGCGGCCTCCGCGACAACGATACGCTCGACGAGCGAAAATGACGGGAACTCGCCGTTTGTGCCCAGCACCAGAGCGCCGTCGAGCCCCTCGGAGGCGAGCCAACTCAAATGCGCCTTCTGAGCCGCCGGATCGAATTGCAGATCGTCGTCGAGCGGGGTCGGCACCGGGGCGATCGCGCCGGCGGGCAGATTCATCGGAACCTTCCGATGGGTCGGGAAAGGGGACGTGGATGGGGGCGCAGGAAGACTCTCAGAAAACTCATCGATTGGTGGATATTACATCGGATCGAACTCCCTCCAACACTCCTCGCACGGCAAACGTATACAATGGAGGATCACGGAGACGAAGAGATTCCGTGATGGGGGCCCCATAGATGATTCGTCGCCGCATCGTGCTGGTTGTGATGCTTGTCCTTGCCGTCGCGCCGGTGATGGCCGGCGAGCTCGTGCTGCCGGTCTTCGCTCATAACCTCGAGGGACGCTCGGGCAATCGCTGGAGCTCGGAGATTTATCTCACCAATCCCGGCGAGCAGCCGGTTCTGGTCGAGCTCGCTCGATTCCTCCCGGGGAAAATCAGCAAACCCACCCCATGTGATCTCTTCATGCCTCCGACCCGTGTCGTGCCGCCCCAGTCGGCAGCGGTCTGGACTGCCAACGGTCTCGCAACCGACCTCGGTTGCGCCGACAGCGCACGCGGCGGGCTGGTCCTCAGGGCCGACGGCCCCGTGCACGTAACCAGCCGCCTTGTCAACCTCGGCAGCACCGATGACCAAGGCGCCACGGCGGTGCTTTCGGGCCGCGGCCAGGCCTTCGAGGCAATCCCGATCGAGCGCCTTCCGGCAGCCGGCGCCCACCTTCTCCCGGCCCTCATGTGGAGCCGCAACCCATGCGGCGAGCCCGCCTTCGACACCTTCGTCGGTTTTGCCAACCCCGGCGCCGATCCGGTCGAGGTGGTGCTCGACATCCCCCTCGAGGCCGGCCGGGCGGTGAGGATGAACGGGCGCGAGGTCTTCCTCCCTCACCGTGTGCTGGTTCCAGGGAACAGCTGGCGCCAGTTCCGGCTCACGCCCGCGGCCGAGGAAGCCTCGCCGTGCGGCACCGTCGAGATCTTCCTGGTGCGGGTCACCATCGACGCACCACTGGCGATGTACGCCTCCGTCATCGATCGCCGGAGCGGTGATCCCCGAACTGTCATCCCGGTCCCCCTCACCACTGACTGAAAAGTCCGCATACTCGGATCCACGGCTCAGGGTCCAGTGCGGGGGACCCATGTGCAAGATCCAAGATGCAAGATGCAAGATACAAGATCATCCTGCGACCGTATCTTGCATCTTGTATCTTGCATCTTGTATCCGGGTGGTGGCGCGGGCGGTTCCTTCCGGTTCAGTCGAGGGGCAGATTCGGCTGGCCTCGTGGTTTGACGATCCACCCGAGGCGGAACACGCCCTCCCCCAGAGGCACGAGCTCGAAGTGCGGAGGGTGCTGCCTCTCCCAGGGAACCATTCCGTGGCGGATGAAGAACGATTTGATCCGCGGCGATCTCAGCTCCGGCGAGCCCTCCCAGAAGCTGTCGGTCAACGGCGCCAGCGCCGCCTCCTTCTCGTCGGGCAGGTAGATGCTGACCGTGTCCCACTCCGGTCTGAAGTTAAGACTCACCTCGGCTTCGAGGACCCTCAGTCCGTAGGAACCGTGTCCATCGTGCCAGGCCGAGACGATCATCGCTCCACCCTTATCCCTATCCGTCC
>SDBS01000725.1_pt1 | contig 32807 bp, 29 predicted proteins | sample 2277091 | NCBI WGS metagenome assembly SDBS01 (sample SAMN10404972, study PRJNA504765) | marine sediment metagenome | isolation source: marine sediment core GS10_PC15, 163 cmbsf | place: Arctic Ocean: Southern Knipovich Ridge | collected 2010 | reverse complement strand
GCAGTATCAGGAAAGAGAGCGATGCAAAAATTACAATCCAGATTGGGATGAGGAACCTGTGCCGGCTGATCGTGATCCCATTGGGTAGTGAGCGGAGCAGGGCATAGATATGCCCGTAGGAGAAAAAGATCAGTATGACGAGCGCTGTAATGAGGCTGGCTTTGCCCCAATCTTTTGTCACGAACCGCGCTAGAAGAAGCAATAGGAGTGCAGCAGTGAGGGTGAAAAGAAGCGATCGCGCTGCCTCGGCAGGCTGGACCCAGTCGATATTCTCCGCGAGGAGGGCGGAGATCGGGTAACAGGCGATAAGAAAGGGCAGTAGAATATTTCGAATTTTCATGGGGTGAGATCACGCTCAGGCTTCAGGTATATTCTTGGTCAATAGGTGAGAATTGTAACCTAAGAACCCGCAACCTTGTGCCGATCCGGGTAGATTGCACCCCGGTCTCCTGGGAGTAAGAAAATCGTCCGCTGGTATAATCGCAACATGCGCCACAGGGCACGCACATACCGATGTGAAGCGATTGTGCTCCGTCGGCATAACTTTGGTGAGGCAGACAGGCTGCTCACTGTATTCTCGCTGGAACGTGGCAAACTCCGCTTGATTGCTAAAGGGGTGCGGAAACCTCGCTCAAGAAAGGCGGGACACGTTGAACCCTTCACGCGGGTAGCCTTGATAAACTCACGGGGTAGAAATCTCGACATCATCAGTCAGGCTGAAGCGCTCGATCTTTATTCGCTCTTGCGCGAAAATTTACGTTTCCTTGGTCGGGCTGCATATCTCGCTGAATTGGTCGATCGATTCTCGGTCGATCATGAAGAGAATAGGCGGCTGTATCGTCTGCTTGCGGATTCTTACAGCCGTCTGGATGAAGAGGGCGCGTCTGCCCGTTCGATAGTCCGCTATTTCGAGATTCGACTGCTGGAACTTGTAGGTTATCGTCCTGAATTATTTCATTGCGTGCGCTGTGGTGCTGAGATTAGACCGGAAGACCAGTTCTTCTCTCATCAAGACGGGGGGGTCGTGTGCCCTCGTTGTGGCGAAGGGCGGAGAGGGTTCGAGCGAATTTCACTGCCTGCATTAAAAGTGCTGCGCCACTATCAACGCAACAGTTACAAGGTTGCCTCAGAGGCAGCCATTCGTGATGAGGTCCATAAAGAAATCGATGGGATCATGGAGGGATTCTTTTCCTACCTCCTGGAGAGAAACCTGAATTCACCTGCTATTATTCGCGATTTCGATCGGATAGATCCTGACGAGCATCCTTCGAATATCGCTGCCTCGTGACCAATTTACGGAGAATATTTTGACAAAACAAAACTCGCTTACGTTCCAATCCATGATCTTGCAGCTGCAGAAATTCTGGGCAGATCAAGGGTGTATCTTATGGCAGCCCCATCATACGGAAGTCGGCGCCGGGACGATGAACCCGGGCACCTACTTGCGGGTGTTGGGACCCGAGGATTGGTGGGTCGCCTACGTTGAGCCTTCCATTCGACCTGCCGATAGCCGTTACGGTGAAAATCCAAATCGCTGGGGACATTATTATCAGTTCCAGGTTATTCTCAAGCCCGATCCAGGTGATCCACAAGAGCGCTTCCTGGATTCGCTCGTGGCTCTGGGAATCGATCCCTTGAAACACGATATCCGCTTTGTAGAAGATAACTGGGAGCAGCCGGCTCTCGGCGCGTGGGGTCTTGGCTGGGAAGTGTGGTTAGACGGGCAGGAAATCACGCAGTTCACCTACTTCCAGCAAGCTGGGGGAAAGAGCCTGGATCCAGTGTCTGTTGAGATTACCTATGGCTTGGAACGAATTCTTCTCGTGCTTCAATCTGTAGATAGTTTCATGGACTTGCGCTGGAACGATCAGGTTACCTACGGTGAGGTGCTGTATACACCGGAGGTAGAACACAGCCGCTATATCTTCGAGGTCTCAGATATCGAGCGCCTTCAGACGATGTATGACGAGTACGAAGCTGAAGCAAACAACTGCATTGAGGCCGGTCTTGTTTTCCCGGCGCACGATTATGTGCTCAAGTGTTCGCATGTATTCAACCTGTTGGACGGACGCGGCGCGATAGGCGTAACCGAGCGAGCGGCCATGTTCACGCGCATGCGCGATCAGGCACGGCGGGTTACGGATGCCTACCTGGAAGAACGGGAAGCGCTAGGATTTCCCTGGCTGGGTAGGTGGGAACGTCCATGGGTGGAAGTGCCGGCATCTGACGAAATCCCGCCCCCGGATGAACCAGCGCCATTTCTTCTTGAAATCGGAACAGAAGAGCTTCCCTCTGAAGACCTTGACAACGCGATCGAACAACTCGAGGTAAAGCTGCAAGAACTTCTGAATGAGAGCAGGCTCTCCTACGATCAGATCCGCGTGATGGGTACGCCTCGTCGCCTGGTCCTCCATGTGCCCACCCTGGAACATAAGCAGAAAGAAGAAGTCGTGATCGAGCGCGGACCACCAGAAGATCGTGCGTACGATGCGGATGGTAACCCGACCAAAGCTGCGCTTGGTTTCGCACGTGGAAAAGGTGTAGAAGTCGAGGATCTCCAGACGAAGGAGATCGACGGAGGCCGTTACATAGTTGCCGAGGTTCGAGAGAAGGGTTTATCTGCTGCTGAGATCCTCGCCGTGCGCATCCCGGAGATGATAGCCGGTTTGCAGTTTAAAAAGGCGATGCGATGGAATTCAAGCCAGGTAAGTTTTTCGCGGCCTATTCGCTGGCTCCTTGCCCTTCACGGGGAGCATGTCATCGATTTTGAATATGCCGGCGTCCGCTCGGGTCGTGTGACGAGATTGCTCAGATTTTCGGAGCCTGAACATACCGCTGTCAAACAAATCTCCGAGTATTTTTCAACGATCGAGGCGGCAGGCATTCTGCTTTCGACTGAGAACCGCGAGGGTGTCATTTCAAGTCAAATTGAAGCTCACCTGACAGATCTTAAAGCTGAGATTATGGATGACCCGGGGTTGCTCCGTGAGGTCGCGAACCTCGTTGAAAAACCTACAACACTGGTTGGCGCCTTCGATAAGTCCTTCCTCGATCTTCCAAAGCCAGTCCTGATCTCGGTTATGAAAAAACACCAACGATATTTCCCGGTTGAGAAGGGCGGAGAGCTGCTGCCTAATTTCATCGCGGTAAGGAATGGCGGTCGTGATCATCTTGATCGTGTCGTACATGGGAATGAACAGGTCATCAGAGCACGATTTGCGGATGCAGACTACTTTGTTAAGAAGGATCTTGGTGAACCCCTGGAAAATTACCTCCCTAAACTAGCAGGTATTACGTTCCAATCCGATCTAGGAAGCGTGTTAGACAAAGTCGCTCGGATCGAGCAGCTTACGACCCAAGTAAGTCAGACCCTAGGGCTTGGTGCGGGTGATGCGAAAACGGCGCTGCGTGCGGCGCACTTATGCAAGGCAGATCTGGCGACACGGATGGTCACTGAAATGACATCCCTGCAAGGAGAAATTGGGCGGATTTATGCAGAGCATGCGGGCGAACCTGAGGGGGTTGGCGCCGCGATTTTTGAACACTACTTGCCGCGTTTCGCACAGGACAAACTGCCCGAATCATCCCCGGGTATTTGCGTCGGGATCTCGGATAGGCTCGATACGCTTATGGGTTTGTTCGCGGTGGGGATGCAGCCCACGGGCGCCAAGGATCCTTTTGCGCTGCGGCGGACCGCCATCGGCTTAATCCAGATCCTAGTGAAACACGATATTCACTTCAATCTCATGGATGCATTGGATGCTGCAGCGTCGTATCTCCCCGTTCAAGCGAAGGCGGATCAGAAGGTTGCTTGCCTGGAGTTTATTAAAACTCGCCAAGAACGTTTGCTTCTAGATGCAGGCTATCCCTATGACATCGTGGACGCGGTCCTTAGAGAACAGGGGGCAAATCCGGCAGGAGCACAGCATGGGGTTGATGAATTGAATGTATTTCGGGCACGTGAGGATTGGTTGGAGAACCTGCAAGCGTTTTCCCGTTGTGTGCGCATAACTCGTAGCGAAAGCGAAATTTTTGAACTGCACCCGGACTTGCTCCAAGAACCCAGCGAAAAAGCGCTTTACTCAGAACTGCAGAAAGCAGAAGATGCTGAACGTAACTCGGGTTCTGTGCACGATTTCTTCGATGTGTTCCTTCCACTCGTACCTGTGATTACCCAATTTTTCGAGGATGTCCTCGTCATGGCCGAGGAGAAAGAACTCCGGGAAAATCGGCTGGCGCTTCTTCAGATGGTTGTCACGTTAACTGAAGGCATTGCAGATTTCTCTAAATTGGAGGGATTCTAAAAGAGTGGAGTCTTCTCCCCCCATCATAATAAGAACGTTTGAATCAAAAAATACACCAGGTGGGTGTGTGCATGTCGTGACATGGATTGTTGGGAATTTGCCTATCCACAACCAGCGATAGCGCATCCTATAAGAAGTGCGTCGGGTTTGCAGCGATCTGGTCAGCGGTGAGGTTTTCAGGGAGGGGTTTAAGAAGAAGCACACGTGTGTGATGGATCAGCTTGACAGCATTGGGCGTAATTGGGTCAGATCTCGTTGGATTTGCCTAACACAATCTCTCTGTCTATAATCGAGGCTCGTCATTGTCGGCGCTATCGAGATTGATCAAATTCATGAAGGTTCCCATAGCCCAGCCCACGCTGGCTTTGTTTGTAACCTTTGAAGCGATCATCCACCGAAGAGCAGCCCGCGTTCCCCCCTCCGATAACATTTCTCAAGTCGGCAAGACGGTTTGGATGCCAGAGAAAGAACACATGGGATACCGTATTCGATGACAGTGGTTGACGAAGTCAAAGATCGCATCGACATCGTTGAGATCGTGGGCGAATCTGTAAAGCTCCGAAAATCAGGAAAGAGTTATTCGGGATTTTGCCCATTCCATCCAAATAAACGAACGCCAGCTTTTGCTGTTTTTCCGGAGAGCGGATCCTGGCGGTGTTTCGGCGCATGTAATGAAGGCGGGGATGTTTTCAGCTTCCTCATGAAGAAGGAAGGATGGGATTTCAAGGAGACGCTTGCGTACCTTGCGGAACGAACCGGTGTTGAGCTTCGACCCATTACTCCGGAACAAGAAGCGGCAGAAGAAGAGCATGTCCGTCTGCGGGAAATGCTCGAGACAACCGTCACGTTCTTCCGTCATAACCTGCTCCATACACCTGAGGGGGAACCTGTCCTCTCCTACCTTGATTCTCGTGGCATGACTGATGCAACTATCGAAGCGTTCGATCTTGGTTACGCACCGAATTCCTGGGAAGCTACGATGGCTCACCTTCAGGACAGGGGTTACAGCGTTGAGGACCTCCAGAATGCTGGCCTGGTTTCTAAACGTGATGAGGGCGGAAATTATGACCGCTTCCGAAACCGCTTGATGATTCCAATCAGAGATGTGCGCGGTCGTATGTCTGGATTTGGAGCGAGGGTCATGGATCCTGATGCGGTACCGAAATACCTGAATTCTCCCCAGACTGCATTATTCGACAAAGGGCGGCTTCTGTATGGCCTCGATAGAGCACGCAAAGACATCCGTCAAAAAGACCAGGCGGTCATCGTCGAAGGTTATATGGACGTCATCGGGTTGCACCAGGCTGGGTTCGCGAATGCGGTTTCACCTATGGGCACGGCCATCACTGAGCACCAGTTGAGGCTGCTCAAGCGCTATAGCCGCCGGATGATTCTCGCGCTTGATGCAGATGCAGCGGGCAGTCAGGCCACAATGCGTGGGTTGAACCTCGCACGGGATGCGCTCGAACGTGAGGCTGATCCCGTCTTCAACACCCGGGGTCTTGTCCGTTACGAGGGAAGGCTCGACGCAGATATTCGCATCGTCACACTGCCGGGGGATAAGGATCCGGATGAGATTGTCTTGGAAAACCCTGAAGCCTGGAGGGATGTACTCGGATCTGCACAGACCGTCGTGGACTACGTCCTGGATGTGATGTCGGCAGAATACGACTTGGACGATCCTAAACACAAAGCACAGATCGCTCGACATGTATTGCCTCTTATTGAAGATGTGGCAGATCCTGTGGAAAGGGAGGCCTACCGGCAGAAGCTTTCTCGAAGACTGAAGGTTGATGAACGTGCGTTACTTAAGCTTCGGCCCCAGCCACAGAAGCGAGCTGCGCGACAGCCGTCAGTTGATCCAGCTCCTGTCCAAGAAGCGTATTCGGAGCATGAAACTGCCTTAGAGCGATTTTGTCTCGCGGTACTCTTAAAGGAGCCTGAGCTCGTTTATCAAGTTGATAGGGCTTACGTGTCACTTGAGCTCGAAAGACTTTCGACCAAGGACTTTACAGGGACTGATCGCCGGGTTATCTTTCAGGCTGTCCGGTCAGCATTGGCCCAGGATGAAGTCGAACCTGACCAGTATTGGAAAAAAGCCCTTGATCCATCCCTGCTCCCGATCGCTGAAGAATTGTCAGGGGAGATGCTGGAACTAGACTTTATGCAGCCGCGAGTTCGCGAGGAGATTATCGCCAATTTTCTGCGACTGCGGAAACGAAATTTGGAGATATCCTTGACGAACCTGAGGTTCCAACTTCAGGCGGAACAGGAATCAGAGGCTGGTGGAGAGGAAGCACGGAAGGAACAAATTCTTTTTCATACAAAAGAGGTGCAGAAGATCGCCTCCATCAAGGATAAACTGGACCGAGCGCTATCTCGGCGTAATTTGTCAACAAACCTTTCGCCAGGGAATCGATAAAGTAAATGACTGAGTTAGAGAAAGACCCTGAAATGATTGAGGAAGAGTTAAAAGACGATTCTTTGGAAGAGACATCCATGGGTGATCCCGTCGATGTCGTCGAAGGCGAGTTGATCGAGGTAGAACCTGACTTTGAGGAGGAAGGCGAGACCAAGGCTGAAGTAAAAGTAGTGGAAGAAGTAGTTGATCTCGGGAAGCTGCCTGCTACACTCGAATTGACTGACGACCCGGTCAGGCTGTACCTCAAAGAGATTGGCCAGGTAGAACTGCTTACCTCAGACCAGGAGCTCTGGCTTGCCGTCCGTATGGAAGCTGTAAGGATGATCGAGGTTCTTCGCACCGGCCGCGCCTCACGCAATAATACAACGGAAGAATTGAATGCGGTCTACATAACGCTCTTCGATGATATGCGAACAGCGTGGAAGCGCGTGCGGGAGGATGCGAATCGGTTAGGTGAATCGCAACCGGATTTACAGCTCATCCTAGAGGAAGCGAGGCAGCTGCGGACGACCTGGGATTCGGGACCGATATCTTATGTCCGTGCATGGCTTAACAACGATATGTGGGGTACCGATCCCGCCTGGGAGCAGGTTGCGCGCAAAACCATCAATGTGTTCATCGCGATATACCTCTTTCCTCCCAGGGTTCTCGATCGTTTCGCGGAAAGGTTAGAGAAAGGTAAGAGTTTTCCTTCAAAGCGGACGTTTAAACGATGGTATGCGGATCAGGATGAACCTGCCGAAGATATTCGTCTTGTGACCGCCCTCGCAGAAGATGCTCAGACAGCGCTCGTCCGAGCCAACCTCCGACTTGTTGTGAGCGTGGCAAAGCGCTATATGGGACGCGGTATCGCCTTCCTGGATTTAATACAGGAAGGGAATATTGGACTACTGCGCGCCGTGGAGAAATTCGATCCTGCAAAAGGATACAAATTCAGCACTTATGCAACCTGGTGGATACGTCAAGCCATCAGCCGGGCGATTGCGGATCAGGCGCGGACGATTCGTATCCCTGTCCATATGGTCGAAACGATCAACCGCCTTGTTCGTAACCAACGACGCTTGGTCCAGGATCTCGGTCGAGAAGCTACGTCTGAGGAACTTGCCCTCGAGATGGACCTTCTTGAGCCGGATGAAGTCCAACTCATCCGTGCATCGATGATCGATGAAGTCCCACTCGATCCGGCGCTGGAGCGAAAGTGGGACCGCGCGGGTGCAAAAGTCCGCACGATTATGCGGATTTCACAGGAACCGATGTCCCTGGAGACTCCTGTCGGAGCTGAAGATTCCAGCCAACTGGGCGATTTCATCCAAGACGAAACCATGCCAGAACCCGTCGATGCAGCAGCACGTGAATTGCTCAAAGAACAGGTGAAAAGTGCGCTGTTAGTTCTTACCGAGCGAGAGCGCCAGGTGCTGGAAATGCGTTTTGGTTTGAAGGATGGCAAGGACTACACTCTGGAGGAAGTGGGTAAGTATTTTAAAGTGACTCGCGAACGGATTCGGCAGATCGAAGCCAAAGCGCTCCGGAAGCTTCGGCATCCTACACGCAGCCGACATCTTAAGGACTATCTCTCCTGATCACACGTCGTACGCTGATCCATATGCAAATCTGTGTCATAGGTGCGCCAACCTCGTTCTAAGCTAGCCCCAGTATGTGTGCAATATTATTGAATTTGTGAAATCTCTCACAAATGTGAGAAACGCGCCTTTGTGCCTCTGGCTGCATACCCGAAGGATGGCGTAATGCGCAAATTTATGCGTGGGTGGAGCACATCAAGGAGTTGACGAGTCCGTGGGTTGGAGAAGGACGTTCTTGTGACCTTTTCCAATTCGGGGTTAAATTGTGCGTGTATATTCCCTGTGATAAAATGTACACAACTTGTAGAAATAGTGCTTTGCATATCTCAATGAGCTCCCCGCTCATTCTCTGAGGGTCGGATGCCTCGTGACTTTCTACCCATCGTCGTACTCATAACCCTGGCTATTGGCCTATCTTTCATCGTCATCCTTCTCGGTCACCTCTTCGGACCACGCCGACCCAACCCCACGAAAAGTGCGACTTACGAGTCAGGCATGCGGCCTTACGGCCCGGGTCGGCGGCGAGTGCCGATACATTTTTATCTCATCGCGGTCCTTTTCATCCTCTTTGATATCGAGATCATTTTCCTGATCCCATGGGCCGTTGTCCTAAAAGAGCTTGGCGTGGTTGGTTTAATCGAGATGGGCGTTTTTGTGTTGATTTTGTTTATTGGTCTCATCTATGCGTGGAAGGTTGGAGCACTGGAATGGGAGTAGAAACGAAGTTAGGGAATATGGGTGTCGTCACGACGACGCTTGAGAAGGTCGTGAATTGGAGCCGGACGAGAGCGATGTGGCCCATGCTCTTTGGGCTCGCATGTTGTGCCATTGAGATGATGGCAGCTCAATCCGCTGACTATGATATGAGTCGGTTTGGGATGGAGCTCATGCGGGCGAGTCCCCGGCAAAGTGATCTGATGATCGTCGCCGGCCGTGTGAGCCGAAAGATGGCGCCTGTGCTTCGTAGGCTTTATGATCAGATGCCGGAGCCGAAGTGGGTTGTTTCCATGGGCGATTGCGCCTCCTGCGGTGGGATATTCAACAACTATGCCATCGTCCCGGGTGTGGACGAGATCGTTCCCGTCGACGTGTATATCGCAGGTTGCCCCCCCCGCCCGGAAGCATTAATCCACGGCATCCTCACACTTCACAATAAAGTGGAGCAGGAAAAAATCACCGATTATGCTTGATGAGAGGACTCATCCCGAAGCCTGGCCATCGATGCGGATCAGGGATAACTTCATCCGTAGCCCGATTCGTTCTTGAAAAGGATCCGCGTAATGGGGATAGTTGAAGAAACAGTTGACTTCCTGCGATTAGAATTTGAGCGAGACGTGATCTCGGTCTCGACCTTCAGAGATCAGACCACGCTCGAAGTATCCAGCGATGGGCTTCAGGGCGTAGTAAGGGCGCTTCGAGATCATCCGGAATTCCAATATAACTTCCTGGCGGATTTAACTGCAGTGGATTATTGGCCCGATGAGCCCCGCTTTGCAGTCGTGTATCAACTTTACAGCATTTCAAACCGTGTATTTCTCACGCTCAAGGTGCGTCTGGCAAGCGACCAGGCCGAGCTCCCTTCTATCGAAGAAATTTACAGAAACGCAAACTGGCATGAACGAGAAGTACTCGACATGTTCGGGATTGAATTTGCTGGACATTCAGATCCCCGCCGAATTATCATGCCCCATGACTGGGAGGGCCATCCGCTCCGGAAGGACTATCCCCTCGGATACGAAGAAGTTCAGTTTTCATTCAATTTTGATGAGATCGATAAACGCAAGCCTTACGCTGTAGATTAAAAGTTTTAGGGTAACTGGTCTTATGCTGAAACAAGAATTGGACATCACGGTCGACGAACTCCGCCACCTGGTCTCTGATCGCGCCATCGATGGCGAGACGATGGTCTTGAATATGGGGCCACAGCACCCGAGCACGCATGGCGTACTCCGGTTGCTTCTCGAACTCGACGATGAGCGCATCGTGAACTGCGTCCCGGACATCGGCTTCCTTCACACAGGAATTGAAAAAAACATGGAAGCCAAATCCTACGAAAAGGTGCTCGTGATGACCGATCGTATGGATTACTTGAACAATTTGGGAAACAACCTCTGCTACTGCCTCGCGGTAGAGATGCTTGTCGATCTGGATGTGCCCGAGCGTGCACAAGTCATTCGCGTAATCCTGACAGAACTGCAGCGGATTGCCTCCCATCTTGTATTTCTAGCATCACACGCCTTGGACCTCGCTGCGATGTCGGTCTTCCTCTACTGCTTCCGTGAACGGGAGCACATCCTCGACATTTTCGAGATGTGCTCAGGCGCCCGGATGATGACCTCCTACTTCCGCCCAGGAGGGCTCTGGCGAGATGTTCCCGATGGATTCGAGCAGGCAGTGCGTGATTTTCTGAACATGATTCCGAACAGAATCGATCAGTACGAAGATCTGCTCACCAACAACCCGCTTTATACCGATCGCACGAAGGGGATTGGGGCCATATCGGGCGAGGATGCGATTCAATGGGGTTTGTCCGGACCGGCTCTCAGGGCGGCTGGCGTTCCTTGGGATATTCGTAAATCGAATCCATACAGCGGTTATGAGCGCTACGATTTCGAGCTTCCACTCGGTGAAAACGGCGATACGTTTGACCGCTACATTGTGCGCATCAGAGAGATGCGTGAGTCGGTGCGAATCGTGGAGCAAGCGCTGGATTCGCTTCCGGATGGTCCCTTCCGAAGTGATAACCGAAAGTTTGTCCCGCCACCGCGTTCAGAACTCGCGAAAAGCATGGAAGCCGTGATTCATCACTTTAAATTGTGGACCGAAGGGTTCCCAGCGCCCAAGGGATCTGTATATATTGCGGTTGAATCCCCGCGTGGGGAGCTGGGGTGTTATCTCGAGGGTGATGGTGGTCCGAATCCGTATCGAGTGCACTTCCGCACACCAAGTTTCGCAGCGATCCAAGCGATACCAGTACTCTCCAAAGGTTTCCTTGTAGCGGATCTTGTGGCCATCATCAGCAGCCTGGATCCTGTTCTTGGGGATGCAGATCGTTGAAAATCCACTCAGCTATCAGTGGGCCATCGTAGCACGTCATCGCATGGATCTCGCGGATGCGGGTTAAAAAAATAAGTTAATCTGTGTTTTAGTTTCGAGGAGAACCATTGAGTCTCGCAGAAAAATATCCCTCAGAGATCGAGAATATACTGGCGAAATTTCCCGCGGACCAAAAACGAGCGGGGGTATTGGCTCTTCTCTACCTGGCCCAGCGCGAAGACGGCTACGTCAACAGAGATGCGATCAGGGAGATCGCTCGGATTATCGACGTAGATCCCACGGAAGTGGGGGGGTTGATTGGTTTCTACACCCTGCTCTACGATGAGCCAGAGGGGCAGGTCCGGCTCCAAATCTGCACGGATCTCCCTTGCGCACTTCGAGGCGCGGAGGTGTATGCAGAAGAGCTGTGTGAAAATCTTGGTGTGAAGTTTGGAGAGACGAGCGCAGATGGAAGCATCACCGTGGAAGAAGTCATGTGTATCGCCGGATGTGACAAAGCGCCCGTAATTCAAATCCAGACGCCGGAAGGAATCCAATATCACGAGAACCAAACCGTCGAGTCGACGATGAGCCTTCTCGAAGGGCTCCGCGAGAGGGATGCGAATGGCTGAACACGTGCTGCTGCGCCATCTCGATATCCCTGACATCGATGATCTCGATGTGTACCTCGAGCACGACGGGTTTGAAGCTTTTAAAAGTGTAGTAAAGGATCGCACTCCTGAAGAAGTCATCGATGAAGTAAAAACATCCGGGCTCCGCGGCCGCGGCGGTGCAGGTTTCCCAACGGGGGTTAAGTGGAGTTTTCTCTCCCCGGGTGTGTTCCCCCGCTACGTTGTTGCCAACGCCGATGAATCGGAACCCGGGACATTTAAAGATCGAATATTAATGGAGCGCAACCCCTACCAATTCCTCGAGGGTGTCGCCATCTGCTCCTTTGCAGCACAGGCCAATACTGCCTATGTTTACTGCCGAGGCGAATTCTGGGACCTTGCGCATGAATTGGAACGGAAGATTGAGCTGCTGCATGAGCGCAAACTTCTCGGGAAAAAACTCTTCGGCACGTATTATGAACTCGACATCCATGTCCACCTGGGAGCCGGCGCTTACATTTGCGGAGAAGAGACAGCACTGCTCGAATCCATGGAAGGTAAACTCGGTCAACCGAGGCTTCGCCCCCCATTCCCGGCGGCTGAAGGCTTGTTTGCCAAACCCACAGTCATCAACAATGTTGAGACTCTTACGAACGTCCCCATGATTATCTCCAAGGGCGGGGATTGGTATCGCAGCATCGGGACGGAGAAAAGCACGGGACCGAAGATCTTCTGCCTTTCAGGACACATCGAAAAGCCCGGCAATTACGAACTCCCGTTGGGATCGACATTCCGGGAGCTTATCTTCGAGCACGGCGGAGGAATCCCGAATGGGAAGAGATTAAAAGCTATTTTACCCGCAGGCGCTTCAGCGCCCATCCTGCCGGCCACAGACGAAGTTCTTGATACGGGCATGGATTATGAGTCTGTTCCGGCTGTGGGCTCTCAGCTTGGTTCAGCTTCCATGATTATCATGGATGAGACCGTGGATATCGCATGGCTAGCCTATAAGACGACAAAATTCTTCACGCATGAATCCTGTGGAAAATGCACGCCTTGCCGGGAGGGCACCTACTGGATGTACCATCTGCTCAACCGCATCGTCCATGGGAAGGCAAATTTGGAGGATATCGACCTGCTCGACAACGTTGCACATGGTATCGAAGGGAAATGTTTGTGCGCATTGGGAGAGTTCTCCATTATGCCCGTCGTCACGGGGATTAAGCATTTTCGCTCTGATTATGAAGCGCATATCGGGGATGCGAGATGAGTGAATCATTGGTGAAATTATCGATCGACGGTATTGAGCTCGAAGTGCCCAAGGGCACATTGCTGGTCGATGCCGCCAAAAAAATAGGTATTGACATTCCGGTCTTTTGCTACCATCCAAAGCTGGAGCCTGTGGGCATGTGCAGGATGTGTCTGGTTGAGGTCGGCACCCCTCAGTTCGATCGAGAGAAGGGTGAGATTGTCCGCGATGAGAACGGCGATGCGGTGATCCAGACCTGGCCCAAGCTTACGACTGCGTGCACGACACCCGTGAGTGAAGGAATGGTTGTGGATGTCCAGAGCGAACCCGCAGTAGAAGGTCGCAAACAGATCGTGGAGTACCTGCTGACCTCCCATCCTCTAGATTGCCCGATCTGTGATAAAGGCGGCGAGTGTCCGCTGCAGAATCTCACCATGGCGCACGGACCGGGGGTGAGCAGGTTTACGCTGGAAGATAAGATGCATTTGGAGAAGCATGTCGCGCTTGGCGATTTGATTTTCCTGGACAGGGAACGCTGTATTCAATGTGCACGTTGTGTTCGGTTCCAGGAAGAGATTGTGGACGATCCGGTGCTTGCCTTCGCACAGCGCGGCCGTCACCTGGAGATCGTGACCTTCTCAGATCCGGGCTTCGATTCTTACTTTTCAGGTAACACCACTGACATTTGTCCTGTGGGGGCGCTCACCACCGCGGACTTCCGCTTTGGCGCTCGACCATGGGAAATGAATACTGCGGCTTCGATCTGCCCCCATTGCCCTGTTGGATGCAATCTCTCGCTCAACACAAGACGTGAAGCCAGCTCCGGGGGTGGGGAAGTGGTCAAACGTATCATGCCCCGCCAGAATGAAGCGGTGAATGAAATATGGATCTGCGATAAGGGCCGCTTTTCTCACCAATTTGCCGGGAGTACGCAGAGATTAACGCATCCATTGGTCCGCAAAGATGGTGAATTCGTTCAGGTCGATTGGGATGAAGCGCTGGAATACGCAGCTGAGGGGCTCAAAACCGCCGGGGATAAGCTCCTTGGGCTTGCTTCCGGGAGAACGTCGAATGAAGATCTGTTTAACTTCCGCAGCTTGATGACGGAACTAGGGGGAAGCGCAGTGCTCTATGAATCCCTCGCAGGCGGAAGTTATAGCGCCGCATATGGCGTGTCAGGCGGTACGAATATCGGGGATTTCACATCTGGTGATGCGATATTGGTTGCAGCATGCGATTTGCACGAGGAGGCCCCTATTTGGTGGCTGCGCGTGAAGCAGGCAGCAGAGCGAGGAGCCACGCTCGTGGTCGTCAACGCACGCCCCACCCGTCTTGATGCCTTTGCTTCCTATCGATTCCACGCCGCCTACGGGAGGACGGAAGCTGCCATCGTGGCTCTGATCAATGCCTCCCTGGGGGAGGAAGTCGATGCTGTTGTGGTGGACGCTGAGGGGATGAAAGCAGCCGGTAAGGCGCTTGCTACAGCTACGAACTTAATTGTGTTTTATGGCGGCGAAGGGATGGGATACGCCGGTTCTGAATCCTTGGTTCGTGCTTGCATGCGTCTCATGGACGAGACGGGTCACGTCGGACGGAAGAACAATGGGCTCATCCCCGTCTGGCCGCGATGCAATACGCAGGGCGCCTGGGACATCGGGCTGCGACCGACAAATGTGGGTTTGCTCAGCGAACTCGATTCGGCGACGGGTGCCTATGTGATGGCGGTGGATCCTGCCGGTGATGACCCGAAGTTCGCCGAAAAACTTCAGGGCGGGATCTTTCTCGTAGTGCAGGACCTATTCCTGACTCCGACGGCAGAGCTTGCGGACGTCGTACTCCCCGCCCAATCCTTTATCGAGCGTGAAGGAACATATACTTCGGGCGAGCGGCGGGTGCAGCGTTTCTATCCGGCCCTTCCAAGACGTGGCGAAGCGCTTCCTGATTGGGGCATCGTGGCGAGGCTTGGGGAGAAATTGGGTATTGAAATAGAAGGGTCATCTGCAGCGGGCGTGTTCGCAGCAATCGCTGCGAACATACCCGTCTACAGTGCGTTGGATTACGCCTCGCTTGCGCATGCACCTGCACAGTGGCCCGACGTGGGCGGCGCCGACGGTTTCTTCGGAGGCACGTCCTACAGGAATCATCAAGGCGTGGGTGTGCAGCTGCCACACGATGCCCAAGATTTTAACCTGATCGAGATAGCGATAGAGCCTCAACAGTCGGAGGCCGCTGCGGATCAGCTTCTGCTAGTTCCGGTGACCTACCTGTACGACAGGGGCACCCTGAACCAACTTTCCGAAGTGTTGCGGCCCCGCCTGGAGCCGGTCGAGATGAAGATACATCCTGATGCAGCCAGGAAAATTGGAGCTGAAGATGGCGCCGATGTTGAGATACGGCTTAATGGAACTGTGCACAAGCTTCCTGTGAATTTTGATGGAGATGTTCCAGAGGGTGTCGCCATAATTGGTCACAGTCAGGGTGTGCCCATCCACGAACCTGCTGTGGTCAAAATCACCCCGATCCTCTCGAGAGGTGCCGAATGACCTTGTGGCTAGTCATCGAGTGGTTGATCAAGTCAGTCGTGGTCTTCGTGATCATCATTGGTGGATTTGCTTACTTGACGCTCATTGAGAGACGAACGCTCGCACGATTCCAGGTGCGTATCGGGCCGAACAGGGCAGGTCCTGGTGGGCTTTTCCAACCCATTGCGGATGGAATAAAGCTCATCTTCAAAGAAGAACTTATCCCAGAGAAGGCCGATAAGAAGTTGTTCATCCTCGCGCCGGTCATCACAGTCTTGCCGGCTTTGATCATCCTGGCGGTGATCCCTCTGGGTCCGCAGATAGAGCTGTTCGGGCAGGTAATTACTTTGAGCTTGGCTTCAAATATCAGCGTGGGTGCGCTCTACATCCTGGCTGTCGCCTCGATTGCTGTTTACGGGATCATCATCGCTGGTTGGTCTTCGAACAACAAGTATGCGCTCTTGGGAGGGATTCGTTCCTCGGCACAGATGATAAGTTACGAGCTCTCCCTGGGCCTGGCGATTATTGGACCCATCATGCTGGCTTCATCCATGAGCATCAACGACATCGTCGCTGATCAAAGGCATCTCTGGTACGTTGTCCTGCAGCCGATCGGCTTCCTCATCTTCTTCATCGCCTCTGTCGCCGAGGTGAACCGTTCACCATTCGATATGCCGGAAGCTGAACAGGAACTCACGGCGGGTTACCACGTGGAATATTCCGGAATGAAGTTCGCACTTTTCTTCATCGCCGAGTACGGGAAGATGATCGCGGTAAGTCTCATAACCGCGACGTTATTTTTAGGCAGCTACTGGGGACCAGGTGTGGATCAGTTCCCGCTTCTTGGTCCGATATACCTTGCGATCAAGACTCTCGCGGTGATATTCATAATGATCTGGTTTCGAGCGACGCTGCCGCGTTTTCGATACGATCGGCTGATGGCTTTTGGCTGGAAGATCATGCTTCCGATCGCGCTGCTTAATGTTGTAATTACGGCGGTTTTTGTTGTGTTGGTGGGAGGGTAACGATGAATCCGTTTGAAATCCTGCGCGGATTATGGACGACTTTCAAGAGTTTATTCGAAAAGCCGGTTACGTATCAGTATCCCGAGGTGAAGCGCCCCGTTCGTGAGCGTTTCAAGGGCCGGCATGAATTGAAACGCTACGACAATGGTCTGGAAAAATGTATTGGTTGTGCGTTGTGTGCAGCAGCATGCCCGGCGGATGCGATTTTTGTAGAGGCATCCGAAAATACAGACCAGGAACGGTATTCGCCTGGGGAACGCTACGCGAGCACCTTCGAGATCAACATGCTGCGATGCATCTATTGTGGATATTGTGAGGATGCTTGTCCGACAGAAGCTATCGTGCTCGAACATAATTATGAACTATCATTCACGGATAGGCGATCTGCAATCTATACGAAAGAACTTCTGATTGTCCCTGTACCGGAAGGCGGGGTACCGACTCCACAGGTGGTCCCTGAGGGTGCTTTTAATTGGTCGATACCCGAGATGGAGAATGCAAAGTAAAGCCCTGGCGCGTACGTCCGGTGCCATGTAGCCCTGAGAGCTTGAGATAACACTATGACGACACATCTCGCCATTTTTATCGGAATAGCCGTGATCGCCACCGCGACGGCAGTGGGTGTGCTTGCCAGCCGTAATGCGGTCTACTCGGCGCTGTTTCTTGTGTTAAATTTCATCACGATCGCATCCCTGTACTTGCTGCTCAACGCGGCATTTATCGCCTTGGTGCAGGTAGCGGTGTATGCCGGCGCCATCATGGTCCTCTTCCTGTTTGTCATCATGCTTCTGGGAGAAGAGCGAGAAGAACCTAGCTCTAGATTGAAGTGGCAGGCTCCTGCCGCTTTCCTTATGAGTCTGGCGCTTGTGATCCTATTTGTTGCTGCGCTTATCCAGGGGGATACGGGTCTGCAGCAGGCGCTTGGTGCAGTATCCGAAGGATTCGGGAGCCCGGCATCGGTGGGTCGGCTTCTCTTCAGTGAATACCTGATCCCCTTCGAAGTGACTTCCGTGCTGCTGCTTGTCGCGATGGTGGGAGCGATCGTGCTCACCCGACCCGGGAGGGAGGACGCCTGATGAACATACCGACAGATTACGTCCTTGCGCTATCGGGTATTTTATTTTCACTGGGAGTGCTCGGGGTGCTCATTCGTCGCAATGCGATTGTTATTTTTATGTCTATCGAACTGATGCTGAACTCGGCGAATGTGGCCTTTATCGCATTTGCACGCTCGTTTGGACCTTCTGGCGCAGGACTTCAAGGACATGTATTTGTTTTCTTCGTGATCGCGGTCGCCGCCGCAGAAGTTGCCATCGGATTGGCATTGATTGTGACCATCTTCAAGACGAAACGCAGCATCGATGTTGACGAAGTGAGTAGTTTACATGGGTAAACTCACGGCGGAGGGTGTGGATGTTCTTAACTGAAGGGGCGCAGGGACTGGGATTATTCGCTTTTGCCCCGCTGATCATCATATTTCCTGTCCTCGGTCTGCTGATTAATCTAATCGTTGGTCGGAGGCTCGGTGAGAAGGGGGTTAGTTTTATTGCCATCTCCGCCATCATATTAGCTTTTGTTATTGCTGTGCTGCAATTGATGGCGCTTCTTGCTCAGCCCATTCCCGTAGGCGCCACAGTGCCGATCGCCGAGTGGATCACGATTGGCGATTTCAGTGTTTCATGGTCGCTGCGGATCGATACACTCTCGGTCGCCATGATGCTCATGGTCACGAGTGTGAGCGCTCTCATCCATATTTATGCCTCCGGCTATATGCATGAGGATGTTCGCCATCAAGGGGACCCATCCCGTTTCACCCGCTTCTTCGTTTACTTCAATTTATTCGTCGCTATGATGATGATCCTGGTCACGGCGGACAATTACTTAATGATGTTCGTCGGTTGGGAGGGCGTCGGGCTGTGCTCTTATCTGCTCATCGGATTCTGGTTCGAAAAAGGTAAGGATGGCATCGGCAACGCCATCGCTGGCAAGAAAGCCTTTATCGTCAATCGCATCGGGGATTTCGGCTTTCTTATCGCGATATTCCTTATCTTTTGGGTGGTGGGCAGCCTGCGTTTTGAAGACGTGTTCGAATGGGCACATGCGTTCGGCGAGGAGAATGTGCTCATCATCTCCGTGATAACGATGTTCATGCTTCTCGGTGTGGCGGGGAAGTCGGCGCAGCTCCCACTGTTTGTATGGCTGCCAGACGCGATGGCCGGTCCCACACCGGTTTCTGCGCTCATCCACGCGGCGACAATGGTGACGGCGGGTGTGTATCTGATCGTGCGGAGCAGTCCCCTTTACAGTGTGACAGAGGTGACCTCAAATATCGTGGCGATTGTTGGCACGGCGACAGCTTTATTTGCTGCGACCATCGCGGTGGGCCAATCTGATATCAAACGTGTGCTGGCTTATTCAACAATCAGCCAACTGGGTTTCATGGTTGCGGCCGCTGGCCTTGGCGCTTACGTGGCTGCGATGTTCCATTTGATCACGCATGCCTTCTTCAAGGCGCTGCTTTTCTTATCCGCCGGCTCGGTGATCCAGGGGATAGAGCAGGGGCATCATGAGGCCGAGCATGAAGGCGCTGAAATCGAGGAGCCCTTCGACCCCCAGGACATGCGCAACATGGGTGGATTGCGTTCTCGCATGAAGATCACGTTCTGGGTGTATCTCATCGGTGCGTTGGCATTGTCGGGATTTCCACCGCTGGCCGGGTTCTTCTCAAAGGACGAAATCCTCGCCGATGCCCGTATTGAGAACACAGGTCTCTTTCTTGTGCTGCTGGCCGCTGCGTTTTTGACGACTTTCTATATGGGACGCCAAGTCCTGATGGTGTTCTTTGGAAAGCCGAGGACGGAACCGGCGGCGCATGCAAAGGAAAACCCACCAGCCATGACAATCCCCTTGCTGATCCTGGGTCTATTGAGCGTGATCGCAGGTGCGCTCAACGCACCGGGAGTGCACACATTGACGGATTGGCTCGATGACACCCTCGAGCATGTGCACGTTACAGAATTCAGCATAAGCGTCGCAGGGTTAGCGGTCATTTTCTCGACTGTGGCGGTTATTCTAGCGTGGACGATTTATGGCCGTAAACCGTTGAAGAAGGACGAGCCCGATCCATTACGCAGAATTTTAGGGCCGATATTCACCGGGATGGAAAACAACTGGTGGGTGGATGAACTCTATCAGCTCCTGTTTGTTGGTCCTTATGTGAAGCTTTCCCAGTTTCTTGCTGATGTTGTGGATTGGCGTTTCTGGCACGATTGGTTCCACGACACGGTTCTTGCGAAGACGTACCGCTCGCTCTCGTATTGGTTAGCCTGGACGTTCGATTTGCGCTTCATCGATGGCGTTGCGAATGGTCTTGCGGATGTCACCAAAGGAGCCGCCACCAGGTTAAGTGTGCTGCAGACAGGATATGTACGGAATTATGCTCTCGCGATTCTGGCGGGAGGACTCTTAATACTGAGCTATTTCATCTTTAGATAATGTTGGCCGAGGATTTGCCTATGAATGCACCGCTCTCGATCCTAAACTGGGTAACCTTCGCACCGTTGATTGGGGTGTTGGTGATCGCCATCATCCCGCGAAAACGTCATGGTGCCATCCGCTGGGCGGCTCTGATCACATCGTTGACGGCTTTTGTGATCTCTCTTTACATGCTGTCCATGTTTGACAAAACCAATCCGGATCTGCAAATGATTGTGCGAGTTCCCTGGTTCAATATTGGGGGGGTGCAGATAGAATATTTCCTCGGCGTAGACGGTCTCAGTATTCTCCTTGTCCTCTTGACGACATTCCTTACACCTATCTCCATCCTTTCAACCTGGTCTGCGGTCAATGAGCGCGTGAAGGAATTCATGATTTTCTTCCTGCTGCTTGAAATCGGGATGGTGGGCGTGTTCCTCGCGCAGGATCTGTTCCTCTTCTATGTTTTTTGGGAATTCACCCTCATCCCCATGTATTTCCTCATCGGAATCTGGGGTGGAAGTAACAGGATCTACGCAGCAATTAAGTTCTTCCTGTATACCATGGCGGGATCACTCTTAATGCTTTTAGCCATCTTATGGCTGGGCCTGGAGTTCAGCTCCTTCTCGATACCTGATCTGGTCGCAAATGCGAATATCCCTCCAGACTTTCAATTCTGGCTGTTCCTGGCTTTCGCAGCAGCGTTTGCGATCAAAGTGCCGATGTGGCCGCTGCATTCCTGGCTGCCTGATGCACATGTTGAAGCTCCCACGGCTGCCTCCGTCATCCTCGCCGGCGTGCTGCTAAAGATGGGCACCTATGGTTTTGTCCGCCTCAACCTTCAACTATTTCCAAATGCATCCATCAATCTGGCGCCCTGGTTGGCTCTATTTGCCGTCATCGGGATCATCTATGGCGCCATGGTTTCCTACGCTCAAAAGGATGCCAAGAAACTTGTGGCTTACTCGTCCGTGAGCCATCTAGGCTTTGTGGTGCTGGGATTGTTTGCGCTGAACATTGTGGGCATACAGGGCGGCATTCTACAGATGGTGAATCACGGTATCAGCACGGGGGCATTGTTCCTCATCGTCGGCATGATTTACGAGCGCAGACACACACGGGAGATGGATGCTTTCGGTGGATTGTGGAAGATTATGCCCATCTATGCAGCATTTACGCTCATCGTTGTGCTCTCTTCGATGGGGTTGCCGGGCTTGAATGGATTCGTGGGTGAGTTCACCATCTTGCTAGGTTCATTTGGATCCGTGGCGCTTGGGTCGAGCTTGTATGCCATATTCGCGACGATGGGCGTCATCCTGGCCGCGATTTACCTCCTGCTGATGTTCCAAAAACTCTTTTTAGGGAAGTTGGATAAGGAAGAAAACAAGGTGCTGCACGACATCAATTGGCGTGAGATCATCACGATCGTGCCCTTGATCATCCTTATCTTCTGGATAGGCCTTTACCCGGCCCCATTTTTTGATTTGATGGGACCCTCGGTGGAGAAACTTGTGGAAGGGTTACAAACCGCTGCTATGGTGATGAGATAGGCCATGATTTCACAAGAATTGTTCGCCATACTACCCATCATCATTGTCGTCGCATGGGCATGTATTCTTTTGATCGCCGACCTTTTCGTCCCACAAGGTCGCAAAGGGATCACCGCGGCGCTAGCCGCGCTGGGTTTGGTGATCGCGTTCGGAGCGGCAGTCGCACGAATCGGGATTGAATCGACGCTCTTCAACGGGATGTTGATTCAGGACGGTTTTTCATCCTTCTTTCAGGTCCTATTCCTGGTCCTCGGAATAATTGCCATCTCACAAGCCTATGATTATCTCCGCCGGAGAGGGATTGAACGTGGGGAATATTACGTCCTGCTGCTTTTCAGCATCAGCGGCATGATGTTGATGGCCTCGGCGGGCGACTTGATGATGATTTTCCTGGCGCTCGAGCTCTTATCAATCCCTCTGTACGTCCTGGCCGGATTTGCCCGTCCTGAGCCGCAGTCAGAAGAATCATCTCTGAAGTACTTCTTGCTGGGAGCGTTTGCATCGGGTTTCTTGGTGTATGGCATCGCGCTGGTGTTTGGATCTACAGGGACGACGGAGTTGGGTGAGATCATCGTACATCTCAGAGCCGTCTCCGAAATACCTGCGCTCTTCATTGTTGGCGGCAGTTTAATCCTCATCGGTTTGGGGTTTAAAGTTGCCGTTGTGCCGTTTCATATGTGGACCCCCGATGTGTACGAGGGTGCACCCTCTTCGGTCACATCGTTTATGTCCGTGGGCGCTAAGGCAGCCGGCTTTGCGGCTTTGCTGAGGATATTCGTTGCAGCTTTCCCCGACGTGGCTCATATTTGGGGACCTCTGACAATTTGGATTGCTGTCCTGACAATGATCTGGGGGAATGTGGCGGCGATCGCTCAGAAGAACATCAAAAGGATGCTGGCATACTCAAGCATCGCCCACGCGGGGTTTATCTTCATGGCGCTGCCAGCAGCAGCACATGAGGGGGTTGCTGCGACAAGCGCCGCGTTGTTCTATATCATAGCTTATGCCATTGCGAATCTGGGCGCTTGGGGCGTTGTGATTACGCTCGAGCGGCTTGAGGGGAAGGGCTTGAATATCGATGATTACGCGGGACTCGGTAAACGGCGACCCGCCCTGGCAGCGATGATGACTTTGTTTATGCTGTCCCTGACAGGCGTGCCTCCGACGGTAGGATTTCTGGGTAAGTTTTACCTATTTCAAGTCGTGATCGATTCCGAACTCGTCGGTCTCGCGTTGATCGCTGTCCTCACATCGCTGGTCTCTGCATACTATTACTTGAGAGTCGTTGTCGTCATGTACATGCGTTCCGGTGAGCCCGAAGTGCGTTCAGAGGGATTCTTGAACGTTACGGTCTGGCTTACGGGTGTCCTCACGCTCCTGTTTGGGCTTATGCCAATGCCTCTGCTTGCAATGGCCACACAAGCGAGTCTGCTGATCCCATAATTCACCCCGGCACCTGGAACCTCTAGCACGTCCCCAAAAATACGCTATTTGAAATACATCCGCCCGGGCACGGAATCCGGCTCTTTTCGATTCTTCTGGGAGACAACCCAATTGCGTTGTATATTAGTTGCAGACCCGTATTTCTAAGGGATGTGAGCATGGCAATAAAAAGAGCACACATGTATATTCGCGGACGAGTGCAGGGTGTGAGCTTTCGCTACTACACCATGACCGAAGCAAAACGGTTAGGTGTGACCGGCTGGGTGTGCAATCTTTGGGATGGCCGCGTGGAGGCGGTCGCGGAGGGTGAGGAAGAACATGTTCAGCAGCTTGTGGAATGGTGTCACCGAGGTCCACATTCGGCTGTTGTAGATCAAGTAGACTGGGTCTGGGAAACACCGACAAGTGAATTCCAAATATTCTCGGTGAGACTTGAACCGATAGGTGAGTGACTATGTCTTCCCCGGGGGTTGACGATTATCAATTCGGGAGGATTGTCGTCGATGGCCAAACATATACCGCAGATATCATCATCTTCCCCGATCACGTGCAGTCAGATTGGTGGCGGGAAGAAGGTCATTCTTTAACTGTTGGGGACCTTGGAATGGTTTTTATCGCAAAGCCTTCTCTCCTCATAATTGGTCTTGGTGCTTCAAGCAGGATGCATATTCCAGACGAGACACTGGAGGCGATTCAAAATTTCGGTATCCAGCTCACAGCACTTCCGACGAGGGAGGCGTGTGCGCTCTACAACGAAGTAAAAGATGGGGAGTGTGTTATCGCAGGGCTTCACCTCACATGTTGAGTGGTATTAAAGCAACTTGATCGTGGGCGTTGTTCGAGGTGTGAAGTATTGTGTTAAGAGGTATTTATCAATTTCATTGTGTACTGTTTCTGCGATTTATTTTAATTTTGTAGTGATGCCCTTGAGGACCAGATACTGCCCCGATATTCTCTTGGTTAAAGGATAGATGATTTTGGTTTCATTGTGCTAACCGGAATAATAAGATGAATCTCTTCAACCTTAGACAATTACCTGGGGTGATAAAATCTGAGAGATCACAACTCCATCAATCACCCCCCACAAGTCGTGCAGACTCCTCCATAGCAGCTTGTGCAGCTTTTTCCACCGCCAGCGACGACCTTTCCATCACTATGGGCCGCGAAGAGTGAGATCTTCCGGGAGGTCTGATCGCCCCTGCATCTTGTACACGCGATCGGATCATCGGCCTCTCGCATTGAGCGAAGGGCGTCGAAGACCTGCTCGCAATCGAGACAAACATATTCATACAGGGGCATGATGATCTACCTCACAACCACCGATGGTGCTAAGGCAGGGCGAATTTGGATGGACAAGTTATTTATCCGGCTTCCTGATTTCATATTTGTCAAAGTCCCGGGCGACCGTTGAATCTCGAAAAATCGCTTGTGCTTCCTCTTTGATCTCCTTCTCCCTATACCGGCGCGAGATGTGTGTGAGAAAAAGCTGCCCAACATTAGCTCGCTTTGCGAGACCGGCAGCCTGAGCGGCGGTGAGATGTCCGAACTTGGCAGCAAGATCTCGCTCGTGTTCCAGGTACGTGGCTTCAATTACTAAACCATCAGCACCCTGACAGACCTCGACCAGGCTGTCGGTGTCTCCACAATCACCGACGTGGATAAAGCGTACCCCGGGCAGTGGATCCCCCAGGACATCGTCCGGCGTCACGACGCGACCATCCTCGAGAGTGACAGATTTTCCGCTCACGAGATCCCGCCGTGCGGGGCCTTCCGGTACACCTAACGCGAACGCCTTCTCAACTAGGAATGGACGACGCGGAAGCTCCTCGAATTGAAAGCCGAAGCAGCCAGGACCACGATGTTTCACCGGGAATGCGGAGAGACGAAAATCACCGTCCTCCATAAGAGGGCCAGTTTCAATGATCTTTAAATGAATATCGAGGGCCGGCTTTGCGCCACGCAGCACCACGCCGAAGAGTAGATCGTGGATGCGCTCCATGGCCCATTCGCCTGCCCAGATCTCGATCTGATCGACGGTTTCCCATCTTGAAAAAGTTGAAAGCAATCCTGCGAGACCCAGGATGTGATCGAGATGACCGTGTGTGATGAGGATCTTGTTTAATCGCCGAAAACCAATGCCGGACTTCAGGATTTGCCGCTGGCTTCCCTCGCCGCAATCAATGAGGAATCGTTTGTCGTTGTAGCTCACGACCTGGGATGATAGTCCGCGGTATACGGATGGCGCCGAGGCGGAGGTGCCTAAAAAAATAATTTCAAACAAATAGGATCCTGTGATAACGCGTAAGCTCTCCCCGCTGAGGGGGAAATCCATTGTACCTTAATAATCGGACACCGATTTCAGGAGATGCGGAGCGCGGAGCGGATGGCCGCGGCCGAGGCGAAAAGGGCCGCAATCCCAAGAAGCAGGCTAGCCGAGGCGTTCGAAAGCAGCGCGTGACTGATGCTCCAGAATGAAGCACACGCCATCGTCGCGCCGAAGTAATGTCTTCCGAAGGGTCCTGCCCAGATATTCGCCGGCATCCATCCTGGTTGGCGCGCGCCAAGGTAGACGACCCAGATACCGAAAGTGAAGAGAGCTGTCCGTGCGAGCCATCCAGGCTCTAGTGCCCCAGCGATGAACAAAGTGGATGGTAGAAACACGAAGGTGGCGAATAGGATTGCGAGTATTCGTGCGTGTGGCGATCGTTCAGTTGGCCAGGTGCGGTGAATAAGCAGACCTAACACACCCGAAAATCCCACGTAGAGCGTAACGATGCCAATCCAAAATGCGATTTCCGAAACAACCATGCGCTCTTTTCCTTGACCCTTCCAAACCGACCACCGGGACCAAGAGTTCCACCTCAGCTTGATCTGATTTCACTCATCTTCACTGAATGGATATTCCTGGCTGCTCACCAATCTGCACGTAGTCCGATAGGCTATGCCCTGCGAACAGCAGCGCTCGCTGGCATCTTAGCGCCCGATGGCATTTGTATTTATAGGAAACGATGCAAGTTGTGTGCCCTCTGGCGGTTCAGTCAGGAGGTACGGGCGACTGCCGTCAGGAGGAGGACCAAGATTCCGAGCAGGAGGTTGATTTGTGTAAGCCGCATCGTTCTGTGAATAAGACGGGTGTGTTCGTCCGTCTGGGTGTCGGGGTGTATGGCTTGAAGGAGCAGGGCTCTCGACAACCTCGGTTGAAGGATCCAGGTTTGAACGACGGCAAGGGTGACCATCACAATGATGGCGATGTGCTTAAGAAGGATAGCAAACGCCCACGTGTTATCAAATAAAAACAATCCGCTGTAGCTTGGGTTGCCCGTCATCTGTATGAGACCGGTGGCGATGAGCACGGTCAGGCTCAACCAGGCAAGCGGGTTGAAGCGTCTTTGAATCGCTTCAAGAATAGTCGGGTCTTTTTGGAGAATGGATGAGTTCCTTAGAATCGGTGCGAGGATTACTGAGAAGTAAAATAATCCACCAATCCAGACGACTGTGGCAGCCATATGGAGCCAGTAAGCTACGATGAGGGTCCAGTTTATCAAGACCTAACTCCCGTTTCCACCACCACCGGAATCTGGCGTAGGCGTCGGCGTTTCTGTTGCAGGGGGTGGGGGTGGAGGCGCCGTTTCAGTCGCACATACATCCTCGGCATATTCGGCGGTAGGTTCGAGGGTGGTGTTTGGATCGGATTGATATGCGCTGGTGTAAAATTCCGATGCAACGCAAGAATTTCCTGCATCCCATTCCAAATCCCCATATTTCCAGGCGGCTTCAGCAAATTTTGGGCATGAATCTAGCGTCGCTCCCTGTTCGCACAGAGTTCTAAAAAGTTCTGCGGCTTTCAACCAATTGAGTCCGAAATAGCTGTTTGCTAATAAATATTGCTGAGCCAAGGTTTTTCGAAACATGGCATCTCTATCGAGAGGACCGAAACGCTCGGCTAAACTTAAATCATAAAGACCCTCTTCCATAAGACCCTGAGTGATCAGGATCATGCCGCGGTTTCTCAACGCGAGGTACATCAACCCATCGACATCGACGGGGCGAAAAGTGGGGTCTTTCCCTCTAACTGCGAGCAGTAGCTCGATCACGATAGACCATTGCTGCTCTTCCAGCGCCCTCTCCGCGCGTGCGAAGAGATCTTCTGGTGGAGATGGGTCGGGCGTCCCGGTCGGCTTTGGGGTAGGGGTAATTGTAGGAACGTCCAGGGCGACGTAAGCCTGGACGACACGAACTTCCGCGTCGGGATAATTGGGATCGATGCGGATGATGGCTTCAAATCGCTGCCTGGCCAACTCATATCGCCCTGCTTCTAGATCATCAACCCCAAGTTCGAATTGTTCCTGTAACGATTGCTGTATCTGCGTCACGGTTTCATCTTCCAGCACTTGCCGCCCTTGAAAGTAGGCGAAAAGACCCACCGCCAGAATGAGGACCAAGTAGACCAGGAAAGCAAATAAGAGACGCCGTCGGGAAGATGGTTGAGGGGAAGTAGGCTCTTCCACTGGATCATCCCCAATGTTATCGAGTACCCGATCGGAGATGTCACCTTCATCAAGTGGGACATTTGGCTGGGTTGGTTCCATGCGCGGCATTATAACTCACTTCATCTTATGAGCGGTTAATGCACATGTGGCACACTCTTGTCTTGACTGGGTTAAATCCGAGGTGGTAATATCGAGGACTACAACTTCGGATGAATGAAATCAGCGTGAAATCATGTACCTGAGTGGCAGTAAATGGAATATGCGGAAGAAGCGGAAGCCGCTGAGACCATGGCGCATCCTCTTGCTTCTTGTCCTGATTGCCGGAGTCGTCTACCTCTGGCAGTTTTACGTACCCTCAGTGCCGCCTCTTTTCATTCCAACCCCTACAGAGACTCGCAGTCCAGCTTCATACGTCCTCGAAGCAGAAAGCTTGTTTCAAGCGGGCAAATTGCAGCAGGCAGAAGCCTCTTACGAGGAAGCCATTATGGTCGATCCACGCGAGCCTTCCCATTATATCGAGTTGGCTCGGGTAAGAATGTTTGCAGGTAGTTATAAAGAGGCGGATACTGCTGCACGTGATGCCCTGGTATTGAACCCTGATTCTGCGCTTGCACATGGGGTGCTCGGATGGTCCCTGGATTTTCAAGCGAGCCAGGCAACAGATGCAGAAGAGCGAAGTACCCTTGCTGCTGAAGCCCTGATTGAAATTGAAAAAGCCGTCAGCCTCAACCCGAATTCACCCCTCATCCACGCATATTATGCTGAAATCCTCATCGACAACGACGTCAACGATTATGAACGTGCCCTGGATGAGGCGAGAACCGCGGTCGAGCTGGATAGCTCGCTGTTGGAAGGGCACAGAGCTCTCGCCTATGTCTGGGAGATGACGGGGAATCGGGAGCTTGCGCTTGAATCCTACCTTGCTGCTCGCAGCATCAATCCCTACATCCCCAGGCTTCACATCGATGTCGGCAACATGCTTCGAGCCCTCGGCGACCTTGATGGCGCGATTGAGAATTATTTAGGCTCTGTGGCGCTTGCTCCCATTAATACGGAGCCTCTGGTCCTGATCGCGAATGCATACGCAGGTGATGGGCAATTTGGAAATGCGAGTCAGTATGCTAAACAAGCGGTGGAGTTAGATCCTGGAAACCCCCGGCTGCGGGGAAATCTTGGGAGGATGTATTATCACAATAACGTCTTCGACGAAGCCATCATCCAACTTAGTCTGGCTATACGAGGCGGTCAGTCCGCCGAAGGCGCCTGGGTAGAGGGGCTGCCTCTAAACGACCCCCAGCCAGATCCCAGGGTGGTTGAGTTTTATTACACTTATGGTCTGGCGCTCGCAAAACAGGGGATCTGTGCGGACGCGGTCGACATCTTCGAGTATATAATTCTTAATGTCCCTGCGGACGAAATTGCTGTTTTCAATTCGCAGGAAGGTCTTTTCCTCTGTGGGGAGATCGAACGCACCCCGACCCCTGAAGTAAAACCGACAGAGAGCTCCTGAAAATCGAGTGATTTGATACGATGCGTTTGACGGGCGAACGATTACGCTTAAGTGACAGCCGGGGGCGCTCAAATCCCTGGCGCATCCTTGCACTCCTGGCATTGATCGGAGTCGGAGTTCTATTGCTCTGGCTGCGCGATCGCGGCCAGGTTCAACCCCTGTTCCTGGCAACACCTACTGCCACCCGCTCCGCAGCGACGTATCATCACGAAGCACAGGCACATTTCATCGCCGGCGATCTCGATAAAGCCATAAGCGCCTATGGAAACGCCGTCGAAGTCGCCCCGCTAAGTGCTGATCTGTGGGCTGAACTCGCACGGGTCCAAACCTACTCCAGTGACCTCATGACGACCCTCGGAGAGCGCCAGGTTCGATTGAACGAAGCCCGTCAATCTATCGATACAGCGATCGAGGTGGACCCGGAAAACTCATTTGCTTTCGCCATCCGTGCGCTCGTTTACGATTGGTCCGCTTCCGCCGAGGTGCGGGATCCGATAGGGGTTGGAGATAATGTGCATGTCATCGCCACGCTCGGAGATGACGGGCGGCTCGCGGCAAATATGATTGAGCTCGCCGATTTGGCAGCGCTTTCCGAGTCGGAAGCTACGCCAGAAGGCGAGCGCGCTATCTCCTTTTCGGGCGTTATCGAGGCCTCAGGAGAAGACGAGTGGGTCGTAAGCGGTCGGACTCTTCAAATTTCTCCGTTTACTGAAATACGAGAAGGCAATAGGAGAGACAATTTTCTCACCGAGGCGCGCCTTTCTGCAACGAAAGCACGTCAACTCGATCAGACAAACAGCCTCGCACTTGCGCTTCTTGCCGAAGTTTTAGTCGATCAACAAAATGTCGCACAGGCCGCTGATCTTGCCCAGGCCGCGGTTGAACGGGCGACTGAAGCTGGTGCGGATGATCCCTATCTGATGGATATCTATCGGGTGAACGGGACTGTTCTCGAGCATCAGGGGCTGTACCTGCGGGCGATCGAGGAATACAAAAAGGCGACGCACATCAACCCCAACCTTACATTTTTGTATCTAAAAATTGGGGCTAACTATCGCACACTGCGAGATATCGATTCGGCTCTGGATAATTTCGCAAAAGCCGCAAAGATAAATGAGCAGCTTGGAATTGAAGATCCAAATCCTTATCTGGCGATAGGGCGTACCTATATGCAGGATGGCGAATTCTTCGTGTCGGCATTAAACACCGAACGCGCGTTGGCCATTGACCCGGGGAATCCCGAGATCTATGCCCGACTGGGCAGTGTGTACTTTCAGGCACGCAACTATGAGAGCGCCATTCCTGTTTTCAAATGCGCATTAGATGGGTGCACAGCAGAAGAAGCTGGCGACTTGTTGTGTGAGCTGGGTGTGTACAACTGCGAGCCTGGGAGCGAGATTGCCAGCCAACTTGGCCAGGTGGTTCCAGGGATGATCCTCAGCAATGAGACCGTGGAGTATTACTATACATATGGCTCGGCGCTAACTTTCTACGCCGGTGATGAGGATCATCTCACGGCTTGTGAAGATGCGGAGCGTGTCTTCATAAATCTGATGGTGAAATATGGAAGGGAACCGCTCGTGGCGGCCATTGTCGCTGAAGGGCGTGCTATCTGCACCAGCCCTGGCGCTCCGACTTTGCCTACGCCCGAGCCGACCTCCACGCCCACAACGTGAGCTCCGCCTCTTGACATCACCATTCAATGAAGGTAAACTTTCGAAGTCGTTAGCACTCTGCACTGGAGAGTGCTAATTGGTTGAAGACCGTAATTAATCATTCCAAACCTGTAGGAGGGAAAGCATGTCGATGAAGATTAAACCGCTAGGCGATCGCTTACTGGTCAAACCGCTTGAAGAAGAGGAAGTGACGGCAAGCGGGATCGTACTGCCGGAGACGGCGAAAGAGAAACCCCAAAAGGGTGAGGTTCTCGCGATAGGACCGGGCTCGCGCGATGACGAGGGCAAACATATCGCCATGGAGGTTTCCGTGAAAGACACCGTTCTCTTTGCCAAGTATGCCGGCACCGAGATTAAGGTCGAAGCGGACAAACTTCTAATTCTGCGCGAAAGCGACATTCTTGCGATCATTGAAATTTAATGGTCGAGAGAACTCAAATATTTAACTAGACTAATCATAGGAGCGAAGAAGAAATGTCAGCTAAGCAAATAGCATTTGGAGAAGATGCCAGAAGGCGACTCAAGATAGGCGTGGATGTTTTGTCCAATGCCGTTGGAACGACACTTGGTCCAAAAGGCCGCAATGTCGCCCTGGACCGAAAATTTGGATCACCTACGATCACCCACGATGGTGTGACCGTAGCCAAGGAAATCGAGCTCGAGGATCCATTTGAGAATATGGGAGCTCAACTACTGAAGGAAGCAGCGACTAAGACGAATGATATCGCTGGAGACGGCACCACGACTTCAACTGTACTCGCACATGCGATGGTCACGGATGGTCTTAAGAGCCTTGCTGCAGGTTCGAACCCGATGCTGCTGAAGCGCGGCATCCAGGAAGCAGCGAAGACCGTTGCTGAAGCCATCGGAAAACAGTCCATCGACGTCACGACCAAAGAGGAAATCGCTGCTGTAGCAGCCATTTCTGCGCAGGATCGAGAAATCGGCGAACTGATCGCAGAAGTGATGGACAAGGTCGGAAAAGACGGCGTCATAACCGTTGAAGAATCCAAGGGTCTTGAGTTTGAGACCGAGTACGTGGAAGGTATGCAGTTCGATCGCGGTTATATTTCCCCGTATTTCGTCACAGACCCAGAGAATATGGAAGCCGTCGTCGAAGAACCATATGTGCTTATTCACGATAAGAAGATATCTGCTGCGACAGACATCGTTCCCATTCTTGAAAAACTCGTTCAGATCGGGAAGCGTGATCTGATTGTCATCGCAGAGGACATCGATGGCGAGGCGCTGGCCACGCTGGTTTTGAACAAACTCCGTGGCATGTTGAATGTCGTAACCGTCAAAGCCCCCGGCTTTGGTGATCGCCGGAAGGCGATGCTCCAGGATATTGCCATCCTGACAGGTGGTACGGTCATTACCGAGGAACTCGGTCGTAAGCTCGAGTCGGTCACCGTGAACGATCTTGGTAAGGCTGGAAAGATCGTCGTGACGAAGGATGACACCACGATCATCGAAGGGGCTGGAGAGACAGACCGGATCAAGGGTCGTATCGAGGAGATCAAGGTCGAGATCGACCGATCCACAAGCGATTACGACAAGGAGAAACTACAAGAACGGCTGGCCAAGCTCGCCGGCGGCGTTGCAGTTATTCGTGTTGGCGCTGCGACCGAGACCGAGCTAAAAGAGAAGAAGCATCGCGTCGAAGATGCGCTCTCTGCCACTCGAGCAGCAGTTGAAGAAGGGATCGTTCCCGGTGGCGGCGTCGCATTGATAAATGCCATGGAGACGCTTAAGAAGGTCAAGGGGGCGAATGATGATGAGACGATCGGTGTCAACATCGTCCGCAACGCGCTTGAAATTCCCATGGAAGGTATCGCCGAGAATGCTGGTAAAGACGGTGCAGTTATCGTTGAGAATGTCCGTCGCCAGCAGGAAGAGGCGGGAAACAAGAACA
>SDBS01000724.1_pt1 | contig 32828 bp, 36 predicted proteins | sample 2277091 | NCBI WGS metagenome assembly SDBS01 (sample SAMN10404972, study PRJNA504765) | marine sediment metagenome | isolation source: marine sediment core GS10_PC15, 163 cmbsf | place: Arctic Ocean: Southern Knipovich Ridge | collected 2010 | reverse complement strand
CGATTTCACGTACGAGCAGAACCTGGAGGAATCAAACCAGGTGTCGGCGGTGATGCGGGCGATCTACGATTGCCCGCTGCCCACCATCGCCCGCGTCAACGGCCCGGCCATCGGCGGCGGCGCCGGCCTCGTGGCCTGTTGCGACCTGGCGGTGGCGGGCGAGAGCGCGCGCTTCAGCTTGAGCGAAGTCAAGCTGGGCCTCATCCCGAGCTGCATCTCGCCCTACGTCATCCGCAAAATAGGCGAGGGGAACGCCCGCGAGCTCTTCCTTACCGGCGAGCGAATATCGGCCCGGAAGGCACGCGAGATAGGCCTCGTCAACGAGGTGGCCAAGGAGGGCGAGCTCGACGTCGTCGTAGCCAAGTGGGTCAACCAACTCGTGACCTCCGGGCCGGTGGCGATCGCGAAGTGCAAGGAGCTCATCCGGAACGTGCCGCAGATGGACCTGGACGAGGCGGGGCCGTACACCGCGGAGATGATCGCGAAGATGCGTACGTCCGAGGAGGGCCAGGAGGGTATGGCGGCCTTTCTGGAGAAACGCAAGCCCGGTTGGGCGGAATAAGAAGCAGACTAGTAGGCGGTTTATTACGGGCTGCCGGTTAGAATAAGATATTAATCTCAAGGAGGGAAAACAATGATTTTAGAAAAAGGTGAAAGATATTTCCAAATTTTAATAACTCTGTATAATAATACCCAGGCTGAAATAACGAGGTATAGGGATAGGGAATGGAAGAACATGTCGTTGTTTACCGCATCAATTGCCGCCGTTATCCTATTCGTTGTAAGTAATAAGGAATTTTCGCGGGGCTATCCTCTATTATTCGATGCGGCGTTGATTTCATTATGCTTAGGGAACGTATTTTACACTATATTTGCGCATGACAGATTAACGAAACAACGCAACATTAAAAGCCGTATAGAGTATTTACTAAATTTCTCAGAAATCGAAGTCGAAAGTAAAAAGCTCCTACCTTACGACATTGAGAAACCCGAATGTAATAATTTCAATAAAGGATGGTTTAGGGGGTTCTTTAGTCATTTGTTACCGTTCTTTATAGCAGCTTGTTCTTTAGCAGCGTTTGGTATTTGGTTTGTACACCAATAAAACCGAAGGCAAAAAAGTTTATCGGCTTATCTATATGATATCGGAACGGTGCTTGGGGAGTATTGTCGCTAGACAAGGCTGGCCCCTGGACCGTGGAGATGATCGCGTAGATGCGCCTCTCGGAGGAAGGTCTGGACGGCATGGCGGCCTTTTTGGAGAAGCGTAAGCCCGGCTGGGCGGAGTGAAACGTTAATAATAATGGAGGGTTAAAATGGAGAGGGCAACGGATTTTAACGAGTTACTTTTAAATACTATTTTAAATTCACCGCATTTAAGTGAAGAAATCGAACGCCGGATTAACCAACCGTTCATCGAAAAGACGCGAACCTTTTTAACTACGAAAAATAGACTAGAGAGGAAAGAAAGTGCGGTTCAAGCTATCCGGGAACTTTGGACGATATGGGAGAGGCAAGACGAGTTCCTTCCATATTTAGAACGATTAAAAGCGACCGAAGTTGCCGCTTTAATCTTCGAGGAAGATAACCGAGATCATTTAGTACATTCCCTATACGTATACTTATTAGGTCATTATCTTATTAGTATTTCCGATACGATTAAAGAAAATTGTTGGGACGATAACGAGTATTTTTTATTCGAATGGGGAATGACCGCGTCGTTGCACGACATAGCATACCCCTTAGAATTGCATAGCAAACAAATAAGTAGTTTTTTGGAAAAGGAATTCCCGGATGAAAAGGATCGAAGCGTTTTAGGTTTGAAAATCAACGATAAGGAATTAGTCGGGCTTGGCGAAGGTGATTTCGATTTATGGGATGTTTTAAGGAATTATCTAATTAAGGAGTGCGAGATAGAGGAGTTTGATATACAGAAATATTTCGAGGGGGAATGTTCGGAGAAGGGGATTATCAACCACGGGATTTTCGGTGGGTTATTCGTCTTAAGGAAATTTTATAATATGGGCGAATTCGATTCGAGTATTGAGGATATCGCCGGCGCTATTACGCTTCATAATTTAGAAAAGGATATCTTTTTGGATTTAGAGGATAACCCGTTAGCGTTTTTACTCGTCTTAGCGGACGAACTCCAAGATTGGGATAGGCCTTCTACAGAAAAGTACGTAATACCCCCGACCGGAGTAAATATCTTTGCGGCCGGTGAGGGCGGTGAAGAGATTGTTTGTGAGATGATTCTTCCTCGGGACGTTTTAATTGAAAAAGAGAAAATATTAAGCAGGAAGCTAAAGGATAACGACGTAGTCGTTAAGTTACGACCTGTTTCGCCTTATTAATGTTTTCTAAAATCCTCATCGCCAACCGCGGCGAGATAGCCTGCCGCGTGATTCGCGCCTGCCGCGAGCTGGGCGTCCGCGCCGTCGCCGTCTACTCCGAGGCCGACCGTGCCGCCCTCCACGTCGCCCGCGCGGACGAGGCGTACTGCATCGGCCCCGCGCCGCCGCTCGAGTCCTACCTCAACATAGAGCGCCTCGTCGAGACGGCGAAGCAAGCAGCGTGTGAAGCGGTCCACCCCGGCTACGGCTTCCTGGCCGAGAACGCGGCCTTCGCCGACGCCTGCGCCGCCGCGGACCTCGTCTTCGTCGGCCCGAGCGGCGATACCCTCCGTCTGGCCGGCGACAAGCTCGGCGCGCGCCGGACCATGGCCGCCGCGGGTATCCCCATCATCCCGGGGATGTCGACGGGCGCGGGCGAGGCCAAGGACGTTCCGGCCGAAGCCGAGAAGTTGGGCTACCCGGTAATCGTCAAGGCCGCCGGGGGCGGCGGCGGCAAGGGGATGCGCGTAGTGTGCGGCGAGGGCGAGCTGGCGGAGTGCCTGGAGGCGGCGCGCCGCGAGGCCCGGGGGGCTTTCGGCGACGACACCGTCTACCTCGAGAAGTACCTCGAGAGGCCGCGCCACGTCGAGTTCCAAATCTTGGCCGACGGCCACGGCGACGTCGTCCACCTCTTCGAGCGCGAGTGCTCCATCCAGCGGCGTCACCAGAAGATCGTCGAGGAGTCGCCGTCGCCGGCGCTGGACGCGAAGCTGCGTAAGAAGATGGGCGAGGCGGCCATAGCGGTGGCCCGCGCGGTCGGTTATACCAACGCCGGCACTATCGAGTTCCTGCTGGACGAGGATAAGAATTTCTACTTCCTCGAGGTCAACGCCCGCGTCCAGGTCGAACACCCGGTGACGGAAATCGTCACAGGGGTGGATATAGTAAAGACGCAGCTTGCGATAGCCGCGGGCGAAAGACTGCCTTTCGCGCAAAAGGACTTGAGCCGGCGCGGCCACGCCGTCGAGTGCCGTATCTACGCCGAGGACCCGGCGGCGGACTTCCTGCCGTCCGCCGGCAAGATCCTGTTCCTGCGCGAGCCGCGGGGCCCGGGGGTCCGGTTGGACGGCGGCATCTACGCTGGCTACGACGTCCCGGTCTACTACGACCCCATACTCGCCAAGCTGATAACGTGGGGCTCGAGCCGGGAAGAGGCGCGACGCCGTATGGCCGAGGCGCTGCGGGAGTATGTTATAATCGGCATAGGAACGACGATACCGTTCTTGCGCGACCTCGTCGACCACCCGGCGTTCGCGGCGGGCGATACCAATACCGCCTTCGTAACCGACCACTTCGACGGTTGGCGGGAAGAAGTGCCCGAGGGTTTGATGGAGAAAGCGCTGGCGGCGGCCGCGATCGCGGAGATGGCCGCGGGGCCCGCGACGTCCTACGCCGACGGCGACCGGGCCGCGGCGCCCACGCCCTGGCAGACCGTGGGGCCATGGGAGGTAGGCCGGGGCGCCTGACCGATATGGCGATGGATTACGAATTCCAATCCGGCGACGGTAAATACGCGGTCGCGGTCGAGAAGAGCGGCAAAGGCTTCCGCGTCACGGTCGACGGCCGGGCGATGGAGGTTGACCTCGTCGCCGCGGAGCCGGGTTGTTATTCTTTCCTGGCGGACGGCGAGGCGACGGACGTCGTCGTCGTGCGCGACGGCTCGAGGCGCTACGTCGCCCTGGAGGGGTACTCCTTGACGCTCGAGGAGGGGGGCGGCGAGGGGCAGAGGGCGGCGGCCGCGGTGGAAGACGTCGTCGCGGGCGTGCAGACGATTCGGGCGCCGATGCCCGGGAAAGTCGTTAAAATCGCCGCCGCGGCGGGTGACGCCGTCGAGAAAGGCCGGACGGTGGTGGTGGTCGAGGCTATGAAGATGGAGCACCGCCTCGTCGCCGCGGGGCCGGGAACCGTAAAAAACATTACGTGCCAGGAAGGGCAAAACGTCGACGCCGACCAGCCGTTGGCCGAGGTGGAGGTCGAGGGCGGCTAGTACGGTTTCGTTTATATGCGTTATTTGAGAGAGGGCGAGAATGGATTTTAATTTAAACGACGAGCAAAAGATGATGCGCCAGGTGGCCGCGGAGATCGCGGACGAGCAGCTCGCGCCCAAGGGCGAGGAGATGGAGGAGAACCGCGAGGTCCCGGCCGACTTGCTCGGGTTCCTTGCCGAGCAGGGGTATTTCGGCATGTTCCTCCCCGAGCGGTACGGCGGCGCCGAGCTCGACTTCGTCACGTACGCGCTGACGATCGAGGAGTTCTCGCGCGGCTCGGCCGCGGTCGCGCTGGTGGTATCGGTGCAGAACGCGCTCGTGGGCAAACCGATCCTGGCGTACGGCACCGACGAGCAGAAGGAAAAGTATCTGGCCCGCGTGGCCTCCGGCGAGCTCATCGGTGCGTTTGCGTTGACAGAGGAGGATGCCGGCTCGGACGCGGCGAACGTCCAGACGACCGCGGCGAAGAAAGACGGCGGCTACGTCTTCAACGGCCATAAGCTCTACGTCACCAACGCCGGCCTGGCGGGCCTTTTCCTCGTCGTCGCCCGTACCTCCCCGGAGGCCGGCGCTAAAGGCCTATCCTGCTTTTTGATAGAACGCGATGCGCCCGGCTTCACCGTCGGCGAGCGCTTCGACGGGATGGGCATGTGCGCGTTGGACGTCCGCCGCCTCGAGTTCGAGAATTGCGAGGTCCCCGCGGACGCTCTCTTGGGCGCCGAAGGGGAAGGCTTCAAGATCGCGCTCGCCAGCCTGGACGGTAGCCGCATCGGCTGCGCGGCGCAGGCGGTCGGCATAGGCCAGCAGGCCTTCAACGAGGCCAAGAGGTACGCCGGCGAACGCGAGCAGTTCGGCCGGCCCATCCTAAGCTTCCAAGGCATACAGTTCTACCTGGTCGAGATGGCGACGCGCCTCGACGCCGCCCGCCTCCTGACGTACCGGGCCGCGACGCTGGCGGACGCCGGCGAGGGGTTCTCCGCCGAGGCCGCGATGGCGAAGCTCTACGCCTCGGAGACGGCCAACTTCTGCGCCAACCTCGGCGTCCAGATACACGGCGGCTACGGCTACATGAAGGATTACGTCGTCGAACGCTTCTTCCGCGACGCGCGCGTAACCGAAATTTACGAAGGGACCTCGGAGATACAAAAGTTGGTTATAGCCGGCAAACTGTTGAAGGGATAAATCCGTGTTGGACTATATCGAATACGAGGATTTTCGGGCCGAGGTGAGGGCCAAAGTTGACGAGATAGTCGCGCCCCATGCCGCCGCCGTCGACGCCGACGACCATATACCCAACGACGTTATAAAGGCCGTCGGCGAGGTAGGCTGGTTCGGCGCCTCCGCGCCGGCCGAATACGGCGGCCTCGGCTGGGATACCGTGCGCTACGCCGTTTTGGTGGAGGAGGTATCGCGAGCGTCGGGGTCGGTGGGCGTCATGCTCGCGGTCCAGGGTTCGTTGATCACCTATACGCTGGAAAAGTACGGCACGGAAGAACAGATAAATGAATACATGCCCAAGTTCGCCTCGGGCGAGCTTTTGGGCTCCTTCGGCTTAACCGAACCGGGCGCCGGCTCCGACGCCGGCAACACCAAGACCACCGCCGTCCTCGACGGCGACGAGTGGGTTATCAACGGCCAGAAGTGCTTCATAACGAATACCAAGCGCGACTGGCCCTGCGTTTGCTTCGCGACGGTGCGGACCGACCCCGACAAGTCCCAGGGGGTCCGCGGCGTGAGCTCCATAATCGTCCCGGCGGATACGCCCGGCTTCAACTACGGCCGCAAGGAAAATAAGATGGGGTTGCGCGGCTCGGACACCTCGGAGATTTTCTTCGAGAATTGCCGCGTCCCCAAACAGAACCTGCTCGGCGAGCTCAACGAAGGTTTTAAATTGTTCATGGTGGCGCTCGACGCGGGCCGGGTCAGCATCGGCGCCATGGCGGTGGGGCTGGGCCAGGCCGCGCTCGACCTCGCGATAAAACACGCGGAAAATCGCGTCCAGTTCGGTAAACCCATCGGCACCAAGCAGGCGATACAGTGGAAGATCGCCGAGATGGCGACCAAGGTCCGCGCCGCGCGATTCCTGGTTTACTCCGCCGGCGCGCTTAAAGACGCGGGTTTCCCTTACACCAAAGAAGCCGCGATGGCGAAGTACTACGCCGCGCAGGTGGGCCGCGAGGTCGCCTACGACGCCATACAGGTCCACGGTGGCCTGGGGTACGATAAATCCTATCCCCTGGAGCGCATTTACCGCGACGTCAAGGTCGACGAAATAGGCGAGGGGACGAGCGAGATCCAAAAAATAGTCATAAGCCGGAATATATTGCAGATCAAGAAGAAGTAACCGACGTGCCGGCGCGGCTTCGCGATTGCACTACCGGCAGCGTATATGTTATAATATACACAGGAGTATCGGATGGAAGAGAGAGGATTCACGGTTTGGTTCACCGGCCTGTCGGGAGCGGGCAAGACTACCGTCTCGAAGCTGGTCGAAGGGGAGCTTAGGCGTCGAGGCCGCAAGGTGGAAGTCCTCGACGGCGACGTCGTGCGTACCAACCTCTCCAAGGGCCTGGGCTTCTCCAAGGAAGACCGCGACATCAACATACGCCGCATCGGCTTCGTGTGCCACCTCCTCAGCCGCAACGGCGTCGTCGCCGTAGCCGCGGCCATCTCGCCCTACCGCGAGATACGCGACGAAAACCGGAAGCTGGTCGGCGACTTCGTCGAGGTTTTCTGTAAATGCCCGCTCGAGGTACTGTCGGAGCGCGACGTGAAGGGGTTGTACAAGAAAGCGCTGGCGGGCGAGATCAAGAACTTCACCGGCGTCTCGGATCCGTACGAGGAACCGACGACGCCGGAGGTCATTTGTAATACAGACGTCGAAACGCCCGAGGAGAGCGCGGCCAAGGTGGTCGCGAAAATAGAAGAGCTCGGCTACCTCGCGGCGCCGGGTACGGAGGGTGTTTACTCCGAAGAAGAGGAGGAGAAAGTGCGCAAGCGCCTGGAGGCGCTTGGCTACATGTGATGGCCGATTGCGAATACGTCGACCTCCACGTCCATACCTCGTTTTCGGACGGTTCGTTGAAGCCCGCCGAAGTCGTGTGGGAGGCCGTCGACGTCGGCCTGGCGGCGATCGCCGTTACCGACCACGACGGCGTGGACGGCAACGCCGAGGCCTTCGCCGAGGGCGCCCAACAGGGTCTGGAGGTTATCCCGGGCGTAGAGATGAGCTGCGATTTCACGCCCACCAACGTCCACGTCGTGGGCCTTTTCATCGACCCGACGAACGACGGGTTGGCGGAGGCGCTGGCCGACGTGCGGGAATACCGCAAGCGCCGCAATCCCAAGATACTGGCGAAGCTCGCCGAGCTCGGGATTCCTCTCGAGCTGGAAGAGGTGGCGGCCAAAGCCGGCGGCAAGACCGTGGGCAGGCCCCATATCGCGGAAGTGATGGTGGAGAAGGGGTACGTCGCCGATTTCCAGGAGGCGTTCGAGAAGTACCTCGCCCACCACAAGCCGGCGTACGTAGGCCGGCGGCGCATTGCCGTCGAGGAGGGCATCGAGCTGATCCACGGCTCCGGCGGCCTGGCCTTCCTGGCGCACCCCGGCGTCTACGCGCTGCCGCCCCGCATTTTGGAGAGTATGGTCTTCAAGCTCGCCCGCGCCGGCCTCGACGGCGTCGAAGTATACTACGCCGATCACCTGCCGACCGACACCGCGTTCCTAAGGCGCGTAGTCGACGAGTACGACCTGCTGGCCAGCGGCGGTACCGACTTCCACGGCGCGGCCAAGCCCGGCATAGAGATCGGCATAGGCCGCGGCGACCTCAAGATCCCGTACGAGCTCGTGGCGCGGATGAAAGCGCGCCTCGGCGTCCGGGAAAGACGAGCTGCGATAAAATAATGGTAGCCGGCCCGCGGGCCGGCTTTTTTGTCGGGTGAATTCCGGGGGCTCGCCCCTAAATAAAGTACGTATAACCTAAAGCGGCGAGGATGATCAACGTTAGGATAAATAACGCGGCGAGGCCGACGGCGACGCCCGCTACTATAATTAGAATCTTTCCGGCCGTTTTGAAGCCCTTGACGATCGCTGCTTGCGCGTCGGCGCCTCGCTCGAAGACGTTGGTGAATTCCGGGTCGTACTTGGCGCGGATCTTCCGGGTATATTTTTTCGCGACGTTCTTAAACGGATAGTCAAAGGTTAGGTACGTAACGCCGGGTTTGCGCTTCGCCTTCGGCGGGACCGTCGGTTTCTCGGCCACGGCGACGATCGCGATCCAGCTCTCCAACTCCTCCGTACCGTTCTCCTCCAATAATATAATAAGTCCAGAAGCCCGCGGAGGTTCTTTTGGTCGTTTACCTGTTCTTCCATAACGCGGTCGAAGAGGTCTACGGCCAGCGCCCCCAGGCGGTCGGCGAGCGACTTCCCGAAAAGCTCCTTATCCTCGGCGTCGTAATACGCCAACGCCATGTCGACGCACGAAAAGATTTCGCCCGGTTCGAACTGCTGGTCGTCGCTCAGCTTGGCGTACGCGCCGGCGATACCTTTCCCGGCCCAGGCTTGGTATTCGGCGGCGTCGGTCTCGATTATACGGTTGAAGTACTCGTACGCCTGGCCGTAGTTGCCCTCTTCCACCGCCGTGAGAGCTTGCCCGTAAAACTCGCGGAGGTCGATCGATTTTCCGCCGACGAGCTCCCGGGGCAGGAAAGTCGTGCCGCAATATTCACACGTATACTTACCCCCCTCCGGCGCGCCGAGCGCGCCGCCGCATTTGGGGCAGCGGGACGCGGCCAATAACTCCCCCGGCGTAAAGTTGGTATCCTTAACCATAGGCATTCACCGCGCGCACCGGACGTCCTTTGCCCGGCTAACCCACCGAGCCGATTATCGCCAGGGCCACGAAGCACAGGACGCAGAGGACCGCGATACCGCCCACGATTGCGATCACGATCCAAACGGCGCGGCCCGATTTGCGGCGCGGCGCGGCGGCTTTTTCTTCGGGCACTTCGCCCTTCGCTTCGGCCGCGGCCTTCGCCTTGGCTTCGGCTGCCGCTTTGGCCTCCGCTTCAACTTTTTCGCGGATCTTTTTCGTATACTTTTCGGCGACGTGCGCGAGCGGCCGTTTCCCCTCCGGCGTGGCCGTTTCCTCGGCCAACCTGACGACGGCGTTCCAGGCGGCGACCTCGTCCGAGCCGGAGGTTTCCCAGAAGAATAGCAGGTCGAGCAGGCCTGTGACGTTAGCCTCGCCGTCGGCGCCCCTTTGGACGGCGTGGTCGTAGAGGTCGAGGGCGACCGCGCCCAGGCGGTCGGCGGCCTTCCGCTCGAACGCCTCGCGTTCGTCGCCCCGGTAGAGCTCGAGCGCCTTCTCGAGCCGCAGCAGCAGCTCGTCGGCGTCGACGCGCTCCTCCTCCATCAGCTCCTTGTACGCGCCCGCGACCCCCTTCTCGAGCCAGGCTTCGTATTCGTTGGGGTGCTTATCCGTTATCCGGTCGAAGCTTTCGTAAGCCGCGGCGTAGTCCAGCCGCGCGAACGCGGCCCGGCCGCGCTCGTACAGTTCCGCTATCGGGTCGACCGGCGTACCATCGCCGAGGCCGTCGGCGTCGAACGAGGCGCCGCAGTACCGGCACGTGACCTTATCCTCCGTCGGCGGCTCGAGCTCGCCGCCGCATTTGGGACAAGTCAGGGGCGTAGATTGACCCGCGGAGGTTACGTCTTTATCTTTCGGCATAGGCTCGCGTCTCCTTGGGGACGGGATAATAAAAGCGCGGCCTGAGTTAGGCCGCCGGCATTATAATATCCCCGTTAGTCCGCTGTCAAAAATAATCGACGCTAAACTTCGGTTTTTAAAACACCTTTCAGCGCGAACGCGGCCACGAGCGAGACGACGAAGAACGTTATCATCCAGTGGACGCCGAGGCCGAAGAGCTTATTTTGGCGGCCCGGGTACTTCACTTCGATCGCCTTCAAATCGCCCGAGAGCGGCCGCTCGCCCGGGTTCGTAAGCTGCGACCAGATTCCCGAGACGCGCCGCGAGCTGACGCGGCCCACGCCCGCCTCGCCCGCTACCAACTCCTTGCCGTACGTCGCACCTTTCGATTTTAACGATAGTTCGAACCTACCGGCCTTAGCGGGCCGCACGCGCCAGTCGGCCTCGCGCTTGTACGGGATGCGCAGCGCGGGCGTCTCGACGACTATACCCGGCGGCGCGGCGAGCGTCACGTCGTCGTCGAAGGCGCCGTCGAATATCGCTTTCACGACGACGGCCTCGCCCGGCTGCGCCGGCGCCGGGCCGTAGCGCAGCTCGAGCTGGACCATTATGAGCACCACTATCGGGAGGATGAAGACGATGGGTACGACGGCGTAGCGCAGGTAGGTCAGGTTGGTGCGCAGCACTTTCTTCTGGCTCTCGACGACGACGCGGGCGTCGTCCCGGAAGAGCCGCATGGCCAGCATGTGCGCCCGAATGAGGTCGCGGGTGCGGCGGATGGCTCGCTGGTTAGACGTCGCCTTGAAGATGAGCAGCATCGCGACGCCGGTCAGCGCCGATATCAATAGCAGGCCGCCCGCGGGCCACCGTTGGAACGGCCAGGCCAGCGCGTCGAAGAACCGCGTTAACGCCAGGTTAAAGTACCACATCGGTTACGAGATGTACCCCAGCCCCTGAAGCCTCTTCTTTATCTCTTCCTCGTCTTCGGCGCCGCCCTCGAGCGCCGACATCTCCTTCTCGAGTACGTGGGTTACGAACTCCTCCGGCGACGCGTAGCCCGCGGCCTCGGCCACCTTCTTGACCCGGTCCCACAGCTCGCCGTCGATTTTGACCTTTGCCATAATTCCCGTTGCCTCCTATCCTAATATCGGCCGCCCGGTCATTTCCGGCGGCGGCGCGAGGCCGAACTCTTTCAATATGGTAGGCGCGAGGTCCTTGAGCGCGGGCGCCTTGGCTGCCACCGGCTTGTTGCAGAGCAATACGCCGGGGACGTGGGCCGGGTCGACGCAGTGGTCCGCGGCCCACTTGTCCTCGCGCACCTTGCAGACGCGTTCCGGGAACTCGGCCACGGCGGAGCCGTCCGCCAGGCGGTACCCGGGCGCGAAGCCGACGATGAGTTCCGGCGCCGAGGCCGCGGCCGGCCCGCGGTACGACTCGCGGCTTTTATAAGCTTTGACGATTACGCGTTCGTCGACCTCTTCGTCGATATAGGCCTCTAGTTTGGCGGCTAGCTCGCCGGCGAGGGCGTCGGCGTCGCCGGGCTCGACGATGCCGTGTGGCTCGCGGCCGCGGAGATTGACGTACAGGCCGTTCAGGCCGAAGCCGTACGCGACGGTGCGGGTCCAGTCGATGTTGTCCAGGAACTCCGTCTCGGCGCGCCGCGTCGGGTCCGCCAAAGCCAGGTAGCCGTTATCCAGCAGCCAGGTGTTGAGGTTAAACTCGCGGTAGAAGGGCGCAAAGCCGTGGTCCGACATGATGAAAAGCGTCGTCTTGTCGTCGACCTCGGCTAGAACGCGCGCCAGCGCGCCGTCCATCTCGCGGTAGAAGTGCTCCACCGCCCCTTTGACCTCGGGCGGCGCGTCGGGCTGGTACAGCGGATGTTCGGGGTCCATCGTCCGCCACATCATATGGGTATTCTGGTCGATGGTGGAGAAGTAGAAGTATAAGAAACCGTCGTCGAAGTCGGTCAACGTTTCGTCGAGGCAGGCGAGCCGTTCGTCGAGGACGATCCCGGCCTGGGCCAGGTACTCCTCCTCTTCGAAGACGCCGTGCGACAAAGCTTTGGTATCTTCCGGGAACCCCTGCGTGTAGTAGCGGCCGGCGCGGCGGGCGACTTGGGCCGCGTAGTCGCCCGGCGTACTTATGGGCAGCGCCGGCTCGAGCGGGTCGAGGTTCACCGGCGAGACGTAGAGCTTGAAATGCGGCCGAACCTCTTTTAAATAAAACCGGACCATGCCCACGGCGGCCGCCAGCGGCCCGGCGAGTTTGAAGCGCACCCGACGCCAGCCGCTCCACTCGCCCTTTTGGAGGATGACCTCGTCGCCGTCCCACGCCACCTTCGCGACGTCGCGCGACGGGTCGCGGTGGACCGTGAAGCGCAGTTTCGCCGCCGGCGAGCCCTCGCGAAAAGTGTTGGGCGGGCCGACCAGCTCCGCGGTGAAGGTATTGTCCCACAGCCTGACCGGGTAACACTCGCCGCCGGTAAACTCGTCGGCGTTGGCGGGCGGGTCGTCGGTGTAGTACGAGAACGTCCCGTACGTCCCCCGGATATCGGGGGTTCCCATTCCCGAGACGGTACGCGCGTCGGCCTCGACGGGCGGGAAGTTCGACGGGCACTTGAAGACCGTGGCCGGTACGTCGTGGCGGCCGAGGATCTCCCACAGGCATGGGCCGCGGCGCAGGTTTTCGACTTTGCCCCCCGAGAGCGGGATTACCAGGCTGCCCAGTTTTATCGTTTTGGAAGGCGGGAGCGAGCGGGATATCGAGAGAAAGGGGTAGAGAGTATGCGGGTCGCGGTGGATGAAGTCGAAGATGCCGTGGACCCCCGGGCCCGCGCCGGTTATGAAGTCCGACCACGCCACCGGGCTTTGCGGCGGCAAGCTCGTTCCCAAAGGCATAAAGGTATTGTTCTCGATAAACTTCGCGAAGGTGGGCATCCCGCCCTTGGCGACGAAGCGGCGCAAGAGGCGGGGGTCCATGCCGTCGATGGCGAGAACGATGACCTTGCGGCCTATCGATTTCGGTTTACCGGCGCAAGCCTCGAGCAGCGGCGTTAGGCCCCCCGCCGCGGCGGCCGCGGCGCCGGTCCCGGTCGCCTTTAAAAAATCACGCCTTTTCATTTACGTCCTTCTCGGCTTCTTCGGGCTGGGGCGGGAGCTCGAGCTCGAGCGGCCGGCCCTCCATATACGAGGGTGCGGCGACGCCGAAGAGCTCCAGCATGGTGGGCGCGATGTCTACGATGCGCGGGTTTTCGGTCGCTACCCGGGCGTTGGTGAAGAATACCCCCGGCACCAGGTCGGCGGCGACGCAGTGGTCGCCGGACCAGGCCTTGACGTTGTCCTCGAAGACGTCGCCCGCGGTGCCGCCGGTGGCCGAGTCCCAGCTGGCGCGATAGCCGGCGTCGTAGCCCACGATTAGCTCCGGGCCGCCGTCGAGGTAGGGGCCGGTGTACATCTCGCCCAGGTCGTACACGTCGCGCACGGCGACCCGGCCGCGCGCCTCGTCGCGCAGGCCTTTCAATTTCCGTGCGATCTCTTTTTTGAGTGCCGTTACTCCGTCGCGCGGCACGATGCCTTGTCTTTCGCGGCCCGCGACGTTGACGTATATGCCGGCCAGGCCCAGGGCGAACGCTCGCGTCCGGCTCCAGTCGACGCCCTCCAGCCACTTGCCGCCCGCGGCGCCGTCCTTCAACGTTAAGTAACCCTCGCGCGCGAGCCAGGCGTTCACGTTGACGCCCCGCGCGAAAGAGGTGAAGCCGTGGTCGGACATTACTATCAGTAGGTCGCCCGGGGCGAGCTTGGCCGCCGTCGCGCCGACGAGCTCGTCCATCTTCACGTACATATCTTCGACCGTGCCGGCGTATTTCTTGGTATCGCGGCCGCGGTTGGCCGGGTGGTCGGGCGTCAGGTAGCGGAAGAACATGTGCTGGACGCGGTCGGGCGTGTCGAAGACGCAGGCGACGACGCCCTGCTTGGTCTTGTCCAGCGCGTCGAAGAACATGCGCTCGCGCTCGTCGTGGTGGCGCCGGACCTGCTCCAGGAATTGGCCCTCGTCGATGACGCCCTCGTTTAGCGCCCAGGTGTCCTCGGCCAGGCCGAGCGTAGCGTAGCGCCCCAACAGCTTCGACAGGTAGACGGCGTAGATGTACGGGTGGGAGATGGGGAGCGCGGGGCGGTCGGGGTCGACGTTGATGGGCGTTACGTACATCTCGAACGGCTGGAGCGACTTCACGAGGAAGCGGGCGATGCCGCGCACGCGCACGCCCAGGCCGGCGCGAAACGCCACCGGCGTCCAGTCCGAATACGCGCCAACTTCCAGTTTTACGCGGGCGCCGTCGAGCGACATTTCGACCTCGCCGTCGCGTTTTCCGGGTCGGACCTTAAAAGGTACGCGGAGCTGGCCGCCGTTCTTTTTGATGGGGTTGTCCGGCCCGAGCAGGTGCGACGACACCTCCCGGCCGTTGCGTTCCACCTTTATGCACTGGCCGCCCTCGCTCACGCTCGCGTCGCCCTCTTCGTAGTAGTAAGAGAACGTCCCCTGCGTCCCCAACAGGTCCGGGACGCACATTGCCGAGAGCGATACGCCGTGGAACTTCTCCGGCGGGAAGGTGATGGGGACGCGAATGACGTTGGAGAAGACGCCGTGGTCCCCCAGAATTTTCCAGAACGGTTTACTCTTACGCAGGAGCCGAACCGACGCTTTGCCGAGCGGTATCCGGAATTTGCCCAAATTGACGTAGCGGCGCGGCGGCCCGATGCGTGCCGACGAGAGGTCGGGTAGGTACGTCGCGCGGTCGCGGGTGAGGAAGTCGAAGATGTTGTGGCGCGCGGGCGACGTCCCGGTCTGGAACGACGACCACGCCACCGGCGAAACCGCCGGGACTGTCGTGGCGAGCGGTTTGAAGGTGCCTTCCTCGGCGAGGCGGGCGAAGTGGGGCAGCTTGCCGTCGGCCATCAGCTCGCTGACGATCTTGGGCGAAAGGCCGTCGAGGCCGAGTATTACGACGCGGCCTACGCGCGCCTTGGCCAGCGCGCGCCGCCGCCGAATGCGGCGCACCAGCCGGCGGAAGGGCAGCGTCAGGAACGCGAAGAGCGCCAGCACCAGGCTCGCGAAGACGGCGAAGAACGACGTGACGACGGCGAAGCCGGCGCCCGGGCCGACGTAGCCGAAGGCCGCCGGCGCCAGCGCAAGCGCGCTTACGAAGATGATCGCTAGTTTCGCTCGAGGGGACATCCGCGAGGACTAATAATTAGCCAATACGAGGTCCGCCAGGTCCGTAATTTTGACGTCGGCCGGCGGCGGCTCGCCCGACCAGAAGACGGCGTCGTCGTAGGTGTGCATCCCGGTCAGGTTGGTTTCGGCGAAGACCTCGGCCTTGCCGAGGTGCGCCTTCAGGTCGAAACCGGCGTGCGCCACCGCGACCAGGTCCGGGCCGTTCGCGGCGTACGGGCCGCCGTAAATCTCGTCGCGGTGGAATATTTTCCTTACCACGGGACGCCCGTTGAGATTCAGCGCCAGCAGGCCCTCTTTTATTTCGGCCAGCACGGCGGCGACGTCCCCGGGGCGTACCGCGCCGCGGGGGTATTTACCGGCGACGTTGACGTAGATGCGGTTGGGGTCGAGGGCGAAGGCGCGCGTCCCGGCCGCCAGCGCCGCCAGGGAGTCGTTCTTGCCGCCGTCGAAGGCGAGGAAACCCTCCTGCTCGAGCCAAGTGTTCAGGTAGGCCTCGCGTTCGACGCCGCAGAAGCCGTGGTCGGACAGCAGGTAGAACGCCGCTCCCGCGTCGCGGGCGCGGGCGGACATTTCGCCGACGAAGCGGTCTACTTCGGCGTAATATTCGAGGCAGAAGGCGTGGCGCGGGTGCGTCTCCTCCGCCAGCGCGTCCCACAAGTAATGGTGTAGGCGGTCGGTGCCGGTGACGACCACCTCGAAGTAGTCCCACTCCTCGTTTTCCCAAAGGTGCGCCGCGGCCTTGCGGCGGCCGGCGAGCGTCGACAACAGCTGCTTCTGCAGGAGGTCGTGGTCGCCGCGGCACTTCACGGTGTCGACGTCTATTTCGTAGCCCAGCGCGCGGAGTTTCGCCCTGAGCGGCGGCGGCATTATAGCGCGGTCGAAATCCACCGCTACGAAGCCGGCGACGAGGGCGCCGTTTATCGCGTCGGCCGGGTACGTCGACGGTTGGTTAACCACCACGGCGCGCTTGCGAACGCGGCCCAGGCGGTCCCAAATAGTGGGCGCCTTGACGTCCGCCGAGCTCGTGAACCGGACGTCGTACGTGCCCGCCTTGAGCTCGGTGAAGCCGAAGACGCCGTGGCCTCCCGGGTTCAGGCCGGTGGCGAACGAAGGCCACGATACGGCCGAGATCTCGGGCAGCGTCACCGTCATCCGCGCGAACGGGCTCGCTTGGCCGAGCTCGGCCAGATGAGGCGTTGCGCCGTCGGCCGTTAGCTTTTCTATCAGCGAATGCGGTACGCCGTCCAGGCCCAGGACGACCGCGCGCCTATTTTTCTTGCCGAAGAGTCCCATAATTATAAGGGGCCGGTGCCCGGCCTTCTCAAGCGATAATTATAAGCTATCTAAGAATGTATGTCAAACTATATAACCCAAAGGTCCGTCCGAAAGTGGCTATTTCGGCTTGGGTTTCGGCGTCGTTATGGGAAAAGGGCCTTAACGCTGCGGGGGGCGCAGAAAGCCCGCCCCGAAGGACGGGCTTCGCGCCAGGAGAGGAGAGTGGTCTACTTAGTTGTTCGGGGGTAGGGCTTCGATTATTATGGCGTCCGTGGGCAGCGCTTGGATTATGATGGCGTCGGCCGGGCCGGCCTCGTAGCCGGGTGCGGCTGTCGGCTCCGCTTCCGCCGGCGCCGGCGCCGCAGCGCGGGCCAGAAAAAGGAAAGATAACGCCAAAATGGTAAAGGTTCCTAAGAGATTTATCGCGTTGTTTTTAAGCATTTCAGTTCCTCCGTATTTGCCTCGTCGGTTTCATCGTGTAATACGACGCGGCAGCCGAAAAGGTTGCAAAAAAAACCCGCCTCCGGGGCGGGCTGGGGATGATAGCGATGGGGGCGTTTTTCTATTCGGCCGGCAACGCCTCGATTATGACGGCGTCGGCTGGGAAAGACTTGATGATTACCCGGTCGGTGAATTGGCGGGGGATACCGGGCGTCGCTTCGTACGCGCCGGCTTCGGCCGCGGCGGTTTCCGCGGTCGGCGTGGCGGCGCGCGCCAAGATAAGGAAAGATAAAGCCAGCGCGGCGAATATCCCCAGCAGGTTTATTACGTACGGTTTGTACATCTCGTTACCTCCTCGTATTTTCCCTGGTGTCGGTAAGTAATACGTTAGCCGGGTACAAAAGGTTACAAAAAAACCGGGCGCGAAGCCCGACCCGAGGGGAAACCGGCGGCTCAGAGCGTGTGCGTCTTGAGAAGCGTAAAGATGCCCAAGATCGTCGTCACTACGCCGACGGTGGTGTATAGTTCTCCTTGCCGCGGCTTATTAGCCCTCTGACGGCAGCCTAAAAAAGCCGCGCTGGGCGCGGCTTTGTTTTTTTGCGAGGGCTCTTTAGGTATTTTAGTAAACGAATAATTTTAGCAGCAGGAGGATGCCTAAGGCCGATGTAAGCACGCCGACCGAGATTTTAAGTTGGAGCGGTTTCAGGACGCGGACCGTCAACGCCGAGAAGGGCACCGCGGCCACGGCGCCTACCGTCAGGAAAGGCGTCAAATGCCAACTTACGGCGCCGCTTCCCAGCAGGAATGTGAACGCGCCCGCGAGACAAGCGAATGTCTCGGCCGTGGTAGTAATCGCTACGGCGTTCGCGGCCGGGATGCGTAAGACAAGCTGGCCGCCCGTAATGACCGGGCCGTAGCCGCCGCCGGTGGTACCCTTGTTGAAACCTGCGAAAACGCCCAGCGACAGGATCTTGGCCCAGGAGAATTTAAAATGTCGGCCGAAAGAGGCCAGCGTGATAACGCCGATACCGAAGACGAGAATGCCGATCCACGCCTCCAGTATTTTCTCGGGGAGGTTTATCGCTACGAAGACGGCGCCGACGGTCCCTACGGCCGAGGACCCGGCGAGGGCTAACATAATCCAGAAAGAACGACCGCCCGGCTTAAAGTCTACGTTACCGATAGAATGATGCGCGATCGCGGCCACGAGGCCGTGAGCCAATTGTGACGCGAGTACCGCGGGGATGACCTCGAGAGGGTGGTAACCTAGGATAATTAAAATGGGCGCCAGCGTAAGGCCGTAGCCCATACCCAGACTCGAGTCAACGTAACCCGAGGCGAACGATAACCAAACGAGCGCGATCGCCGGCCCGGCCAACAGGAGGCGCGGTAGTGGTAGCGGCCACAGCCAGCTCAAGACCGTGGCGGCGGCCATTATCGCGAGGGCGAGGAGAATCGCCTGATATTTTTTACTCATCGCCAATTCGGCTTCACGTACCCGCTCGAGGGGTTATTACGTTTGATTATCTTTATTATAATTTTTCCCCGGCGTCAAGCGAATTTATGGTATACGAATTTTTCAAACTGGACAAATTGGGGGTCTTTATATATATTCTTAGTCACGGACCGAAAGGGTTTCCCAAACAGGAGGTTATTATTATGAAGTATTTTAACTACGTTGTCTTAGCCGCGATTGTTATGGCGTTGGCGGTGGCTTTTGCGGGGTGCCGGAAGAAAGTCGAGGAGCCGGCGACCGCCGAGACCGCCGAGACCGTCGCGGCCGTCGGGGCGCCGGAAACGCCCCTCACGTTGTCCGCGGAAGCGCAGAAGCTCCCGCCCGGGATAGAGATGGCGGTGATAGAGACCGAGGAAGGCGTAATCGAGATAGAGCTTCTAACCAAAGAGACCCCCAAGACGGCGGGCAACTTCATCAAGCTGGTCGAGGACCGGTTCTACGACGGCATTCCCTTCCACCGCGTCGAACGAGGTTTCGTGGTGCAAGCGGGCGACGCGACGTTCGTGGGGCGCGAGAACCCGGCAATAGAGATCCCGGCCGAGCCCGACAAACGCAAGACGGTCCGCGGCGCGGTTTCTATGGCTCGCTCGATGGCCCCCGGCGCGAAGGAGTACGGCGCTACGAGCCCGACGCAGTTTTTCATTCTCACCGGCGATTCGCTCCACCTCGACCCGGACTTCTGCGTCTTCGGCATAGTGGTTACCGGTATGGACGTCGTGGATAATACCCAGAAGGACGACGTAATAAAGCGCATACGCGTATTGAAGGTCGGCGAGGGACAGCCCGCCGAGGAGGCCCCGGCCGAGACGGAATAGGAGGCCGCGCGGGCCTAACGCCGAACCCGCCGCGAGGTGGGTTTCGAATTCGACGGTGGGCAAGGCACCCTATTTTGGAATTGTGGTGTTTTCGTAAAAAACGCATCCTGGATAGCAAGGAGCAAGATGATGAGAATTCTTTTTTACCTGGGCGTAGCGGCTACCGCGCTCGCGCCCGCCCTGGCGTCCGCCGCGGTCGAAGTGTACGGCGAAGACGCAGTAGCCTTGCGAGCCGAGGAGGAAGAGATGCCGCTCGAACTCTCCGCCGCGGCGCGGGAGCTTCCGGCCGCGACGAAGGTCGCCGTGATGGAGCTAACCGACGGTAGCGTCGTCGAGGTACAACTCCTGGTGGACGAGACGCCCAAGACGGCGGGCAACTTCATCGCCCTCGTCGAGGATGGTTTTTACGACGGCATCGTCTTCCACCGCGTCGTTCCGGACTTCGTCGTTCAGGCGGGCGACGCGACGCTGGTAGGCCGGGAGAACCCGGACATATCCCTTGAGACGGAACCCGACGTACGCAAATGCGTGCGCGGCGCCGTCTCCATGGCCCGGATGGCGTGGCGCGATGAGAACACGGATGAAGTGATTTACGGCGATACGAGCCCGACGCAGTTCTTTGTTCTGAAATCGGATACGCCCCGCCTCGACCCCGACTTCTGCGTCTTCGGCGTCGTCGTGACCGGTATGGACGTCGTCGACGCCGTCGAACAGGGCGACGTCATCGAGCGCGTCCGGGTCCTTACGGTCGGCGGCGAGGGAGAAGCGCCGGCTACCGCCGAGGACTAGTCCGGCCGCCCCGCGAAAAACCCGCCTTCCGGCGGGTTATAGGCCGTAGGTTTTTGCCCGGTTCCTAATCCCGTTTAGCCGCCTGCCACTTCTCCTCCATCTGCCGGAGGGTGGCGTCCGCCAGCTCGAGCCCCTCGTCGGCCAGCGCGGCCTGCACGGCGTGGAAGCGCCGCACGAACTCGTCGTTCGTCACGTTCAGGGCTTCGCCCGGGTCGAGGTCCAAATAGCGGCATAGGTTAACCAGCGAGAAGAAGAGGTCGCCCAGCTCGGCGCGCAGGCGTTCGCGGTCGCGGCGTTCGAGTTCCCGTTTCAACTCCGCCACCTCTTCTTCGATTTTATCCAACACGCCCCGCGCGTCCTCCCACTCGAAACCCACCGAGCGTACGCGGTCCTGGATGCGTTGCGCGCGGAGCAAAGCGGGAAGGCTTTTCGGAATGCCGTCGAGGAGCCGCCGGCCGCTTTCCTCGCGACCCTTTATCGTTTCCCAATTCGTGACTACTTCCGCCGCGCCGGAAACTTCCGCGCCGCCGAAGACGTGGGGATGGCGGCGCGTCAACTTCTCAGTGATGTTGTCGGCGACGGCCTCGATGCCGAAGGCGCCGCGTTCCTCGGCCATGCGAGCGTGGAAGAAGACGTGTAGCAATATGTCGCCGAGCTCTTCTTTGAGCGCCCGGTCGTCCTTTTCCGAGATCGCCTCTACGGCTTCGTACGCCTCCTCGATGAGGAAGCGGCGCATCGACTCGTGCGTTTGCTCGCGGTCCCAGGGGCACTCTGACCGCAACCGCACGACGACCTCCCACAATTCCTTCAGCTTATCTTCCATAATCCACCGCCTTGACGGGGCAGCCGTTTTGGGTTAGTATTCTAACATGGTTGGCGAGACGCGCGAGAAGCTCCGCCTTCTTTACGACGTTTTACCGACTGCGGCGCCGGCTTCCGCCGCCGAGCTCGCCGTGGCCTCGTCCCTCGAAGCCGGCGACGTGGCCGCCGCGGTCGAGACGCTCAGAGCCTCGGGCGCTATGATTGCGGGCGACGCGCGGAGCGGTTACCGCCGCGAGCTGCCGCCGCCGTTGGACGCGGGCGCCATATCCGCCCGGGTCGAAGGCCGGGTGGGGAGCACGCTATTCGTTTTCGAAGCCGTTACGAGCACGATGGCGAAGGCGCGGGAGCTCGCCCGCGAAGGCGTAGGCTACGGCGTCGCGGCGGTGGCCGAGGAGCAGATCGCCGGGCGCGGCAGGTACGGCCGCGACTGGGCGTCGCCGCGCCGCCTCGGCCTTTACGCGTCGATTATCCTCGAAAAAAAGCAACTCCCGCCCGCGTTTACACTTTTACCGCTGATGGCCGGCGTCGCCGTCGCCGACGCGATAACGACCGTCGCCGAATTGGCCGTCGAGCTGAAGTGGCCCAACGACCTCCTTTGGGAGGGCGCGAAGCTGGCCGGCATCCTGGCCGAATCGTACGCCGGACCGAACGTCGTCGTTTTGGGCGTCGGCCTAAACGTCTTTCAATGCCCTTACGATTTTCCTCCCCGCGTCCTTTATCCCACGACGTCCCTCGCCATGGCGGGCGCCGCGAGCACCGACCGAAATGCGTTGGCGGCCGCCGTACTGAATGCTTTGGACCGATGGCTCGAGCGCTGGCTCGAAGCGGGCCCCGGCGGCGTCGTGGAGGCATGGCGCGACCGCAACGTTACGTTGGGCCGCCGCATCCGCATCGCCGGCACCGGCGTCGCCGGGACCGCGGTCGATTTGACCGACGACGGCGCTCTGGTCGTGGAGGACGACGCCGGCGGCCGTCGCGTTATATATTCCGCGGACGCTTAGGGCCCGCGTCGCCTCCCTACGAAAAACCGCCCGTTCCCCCGTTATGGTGCGTTCAAACCTTCCAACGGGCAACCGTCGCAACGCGGCTCGCCGCGGCGGCACCGTTCGCGGCCTACGCGCACCAGCAGCGCGTGGTACTGTTTATATAACGCGACGTCGGCCTCGACGTTGGTTTCGAACAGCTCTTTCAATTCGTCGTAGGTGGCGGCCTCGTCGGCCAGGCCGTGGCGGTGGAGTATTCGGTGGGTATAAGTATCCACCACGAATGTCGGCAGGCCGCAGGCGTAGAGTAGAATGGAGTCGGCCGTCTCCGGCCCTACGCCGTGCACCCCGAGCAATTTGGGCCGAACCGTCGGCAATTCCTCTCGGGCCATCGCCGCGACGTCGCCCTCGTATTCTTTCCACAAGAAATCGAGGAACGCGCGCAACCGCCGGGCCTTGACGTTGTAATAACCCGCGGGCTTTATGATCGGCGCGATCTCGGAGGGCGCGAGCCGAACGAGGGCTCCCGGTTCCAATAGGCCGGCGCGTTTGAGGTTGGCGATCGCCTTCTCGACGTTGACCCACGCGGTGTTCTGCGTGAGGATGGCGCCTACGGCGACCTCGAAGGGCGTATCGCCGGGCCACCAACGCTGGTCGCCGTACGCGGCGTCGAGCGCGCCGAATATCTCCCGTAAAATCTCTCCGGTATAGGCCAAGTTTCTTTTAAACGGTAAATCGTTACGGCGAGGATTATCCTTGCTCTCGCGTACGATATCAAGTAAAATCGGGGCGTTGACGCAACAAGTTTCCGAGAGGCAGGTGGAATATGTTACGTAGTCCTTTTTTAATTCTCGCAGGCGCGGCGCTCGCAGCGGGCGTCGCGGTGGGCCAAACCGGCGACGACCCCTTACTGGCTTATTCCGACACCGTCCAGGATATCACCGCCCGGTTCAACGCCGAACTCGTCGAAGCGCAACCTTACCTGGTCTGGCCCGGCAGCGACGTCGACCAGGACGAACGCGATAAACTCGCCTGGAAGCTTGAGGTGATAATCAACGACTTGGGCCAACTGGCGGATGAGATGGGTGCCATGGCGGTCCCCGAGGGCTTCGACGAGTCGCACAAACTTATCGGCGGCGCGTTCAACCTATACATGACGGCGCTGAGCCGCTGCGGCTCCGGCATCCAACGCAACTACGTCAAGACCTTCAACGGCGGCGTGCAGGACTACAACGCCGCGGGCACCTTCCTCGATTCCGGCTTCACCGAGCTCGAGTCGGCTTTGGAGCGCGCCGGGTACATCCTGGAGTAAGTCGGCCCCGACGCGGTCGCGGTATCGGTTTTAAGGGATGCGAGCCTTGGTGCTCGGTCCCCCCCGCGCGCCGCGAGGCCGCTCTTTAACGGATAGATTTCATCGTCCGCGCCAAGGTAAATGACGCCGCCGCCGAGCCCTTCCTCCCGCATAGCGCGATACACCAGAAGGTTCAACGCCCGCCGCGCCGTCGAAGGCGCGGCATGGCGCGCGTTCCGGCCGTTGTTCGCGTTGGCGCGGCCGTGGCCTCGCAACCGGCCCGCGCGCGAAAACCGCATCTTGGCGGTGGAGCGTATTCTGCGCATCGGCGATACGCTCGTTGCCAGGCCCGCGCTCGCCGCCATCCGAAATGAATTCCCCGACGCCGAACTGGCGGTAGTGTGCCAACCCGCGCTCGCTCCGCTGTGCGAGGCCGACCCCCTGGTGGACCGCGTCGTCGTCGCGGGGGCCGGCTTGTTGGCCTTCCGTCGGGCCGCCCGCGAGGCGAGGGGATTCGGCGCGGCGCGCGCGTACGTCCTCGTCCCGGACCGGTGGTCGCCGTACCTGGCGTGGCTCGCCGGTGCCCGGGAGATAATCGGTTACGACTACGCCGCCCGGGGCGCGGCGTTGACCGACCGTCGGGCCCCGCCGGCCAGGGCCAACGTCCCGGCGTTCTCGTACGCCGCCGCGACTCCCGAGATACACGCCGCGGCGATATGGCTCCGCCTGGTCGAACCGGAGGCGGCCGCGCCCCCGGCGTATCCGCCGCTCGAGCCCGGTTCGGCGGCGCGCGAAGCCGCCGCGGCCTTCGTACGCGAAGCGTGGGCGGAGCGGCCGGAGCCGTTCGTCCTTATGCACCCCGGCGCCGCCAATCCGTCGTATCTATGGCGGCGCGAAAACTGGGTCGAAGTAGGCCGCGAGCTGGCAAGGCGGGGAGTGAAGGCCATAGGTGTCACGGGCGGCCCGGGCGAGGGGGAGGAGGCCGCGGCCGTCGTCCGAGAGATCGGGTCCGACGTTGCGGTCTCGGCCGTAGGGCTCTCGCTGCTCGAGACGTGCGCGTTGGTAGCGGCGGCGGACTTGGTCGTCACGCTCGATACCGCGCCGGTCCACATAGCTTCCACCATAGGTACGCCGGTCGTCGCCCTCTACGGCCCGGGCGACGCGGCGATGTGGGCGCCGCTCGGCGTGCCGCACCGGGCGGTTGTCGGCGACGCGCCCTGCCGCGGCTGCAAATCGGCCCGGTGCTTCCAGGACCGGCATTATTGTATGGAGGCTATAACGCCCGGGGCGGTAGTCAAGGCCGCGGCGGAACTTTTGGAAGGGGTGCGTTCGTAAATGTATTTACCGATAGGAACGGTCCCGGCCTGGCTCGGCGCCGTCGGCTGGCTTGCCGCGGCGGCCTCGTTGGCCGCGGCGCTCGTTCGCCTGCGCCGTTCCGACGTCGGTTTATCGGCGTTCGTCGGTGCCGGGGCGTTGGTTGCGGCGTTGCAGCTGTTGGAGTTTCCGCTCCACGGCGAAGCGCTCTTCGGCGGCACCGTCGTCGCCGTCGGCCTGGTCGTAATCGTCTTCGGCGTGGAGGTGGCCGTCTGTTGCCTTTGCGCGGCGACGCTCGCCCTCGGCCTGGTCGCGCCCACCGTAGATTGGGGCGCGTTGGGCGCGAATCTATTGGCGCACGCCGCGGTAGCGCCCTGGTTGGTATGGTGGTTGTACTCGAGGTTGAAGCGCGTCTTCGTCTCCGAGGCGGCGGGTTACGTTTTAGCCTTCGCCGTCGGCGGCGCCGGTGCGCTCGTCGTCGCGTTGACGTATTTGGCGGCCTTACCGGCCTGCGGGCCGGTCGCGACGGACGTCGCGTGGCGCGTAATCACGGCCGGTTTGGCGCTAGCGGCGGCCGAAGGGGTGTTGGCGGCTTGGGGATACACCTTGGCCTTGAGTCGGCGCTACCGCGGCGACGGCCGGCTCGAGCGTTGGGCGCCGCGTTCGTGGCGCGGCGGCTTTTGGTTGGCCGTTACGGCGGTAGTCCTCGCCGCGGGCGCCGCGCCGTGGGTACCGTCCTACGGCGGCGTGTTGGGGCCGATGCCGGCGCTGGCCCGCGCCGCGGGGCATTCGTACGCGTTGCGCGCCGTTTTGGGTTTGGCGACGGTGGCCGCGGCCGCGGCCCTGGCCTCCTTGGTCTTCGGCGCGTATAAATTGACGCGGGTACTTTTCGGGCATAAAGAAACCGGCGCGTGATACCCATTACGCCGGCCCCGGTTGCGCGCGTACGCCCGGGTTATTCCTTTTCGATTAAAAGCCGCGACGCGGCGACGCCGAACAGGTCCTTCTCGGCTATTTCGGCCGAGATCCGTTCGTTGAATCTCGCTCGGCAAGTTTCGATTTGCGCGGCGAAGGCCGAGGTCGCCGTCCCCGTGGCTTTAGCTTCGCTCAGCATGTCGGCGGCCAGCGCCGCCACCATCTCCCGGGCGAACTCGTCGGCGAGTTCGGCCGCTTCTTTTTCGTCTTCAATCGGCATAATCTGATCAACCTTCCGTGACGTCGAAGTCCGCCAATCCTCCGCGGATGAATATCTCCGTTAACGCATTCAGGTCGGCCCCGGCTATTTGCAGCGCGACGCCGCACCGGCCCGTGCGGCCCGGGGGCTGCGGGATGACCTCCGCGTCGTAACCCCGTTGCGTCGCAAGCCTTTCGGCCAGGATGGTGTCGTGGGTCGACGGGAAACCGAGGACGGCGTATTTTTCGCTAACGGCGCGTCGCCGTGACGGTCGTTTTTCAGATCCAGAAACCATATGAACGACTTATGCAAATTTAAAAAAGAAGGGCGCCCGTGTCAAGGTGATTTAGCAACATACGCCGGGGCGAGTCTCTTCGGCAGCGTCGGACTGGACGCCGGCGAATGGCGTACGGTTTTCTATTCCACAAAAAAACCGCCCCTAAGGACGGCTTTTTGTCCCACCTCGATATTTCTCTTTACCGGAACAGCGCTCTGACGCGGCCGAACGACGTGGGCGCTACGGCCGTCTCCGTGACGCGCACCGTACCCTTCATTGTCACGTGGTATTTGCAATGGTAGGGGAAGAAACCGGTTTTGTTGAATTTCCGCTTGTAGAACTCGTTCTGGTTGAGGTCGCCGGAGTCCCAGACGAGCGTGTTGGAAGTCGACGTGTGGACCGCTACGTCGAGGTTCGTCCACTGGACCATTTCGCCCTTCTGGACTACTACGTTTTGGGGTACGAAGGCGAAATTCTGGATTTTGATTTCGGTTAGCGCGAGCGCCGCCACCCCGCAAGCCAGCAAGGCCGCCGTTAGAAATACCCACCTTTTCATAATCTAACCTCCTGTGTCTATATATTAGCCGAAATATCATATTAAGTCAAGCCGCGGTGCCCCGCCTTTGGGGTTGCGGTCGGCTGTGAATAATTTTATAGTGGCGGCGTGGCGCGTTACTCGCTCAGCGTCTGCGCGCCGGCGTTCAACGAAGCCGGGAATATCGAGGGCGTCGTTCGCGCGTTCGACGAGACGCTCGGGGGCGCCGGCGTCGACCACGAGATAATTATCGTCGACGACGGCTCGAGCGACGAAACGCCGCGGCTCCTCGAGCGCCTCGGCGGCGAAATAGCGTCCCTCCGCGTCGTGACGCACCGAAACAACGAAGGCTACGGCAAGAGCCTGCGCGACGCCTTCAACGCCGCGGCCGAGGATTACGTCTTCTACACCGACGCCGACGGCCAATTCGACCTCGGCGAGATGCTCGCCTTTTTGCCTTTGCTCGACGGCGGAAACGCGGTCGTCGGGTACCGCGTGGGCCGCGCCGAGGGCGCCCTTCGCCGCTTCGTCTCCCGGGGCTATAATTTGCTGGTCCGCGTTCTCTTCGGCCTGAAGGTCCGCGACGTTGACTGCTCGTTCAAATTCCTGCCGCGGCGCGAACTCCAGGCGCTGGCGCTCCATTCGGATAAATTTTTCATAGACACGGAACTTATGGTAAAGCTCAAGCGCGCCGGCGTACCGGTGCTCGAGCGCGGCGTACGCCACCTGCCGCGGGAACACGGCCGCTCGACGGTTTCGCCGACGCATATTTTTACGACCCTTCGGGAAATAGCGGGGCTGGTAGCCGAGCTCCGAAAAAAAGAAACGGGCCCCGGAAGGGGCCCGCGGGTACGCGAAGAAGTTGATTAAACCAATCGGTCGGTCTCGCGTTATGCGGCGTCTGCGTTGTCTTCCACCACCGTCAGGCGCCGTACGCTACCGGCCGATTTTATCACGGAGACCTAGCCGGACTCCGTTGCGTATTCTTCTCTTTCATCATTATTTAGTCGCTGCTCGGACCGGAGTCGTTTAACGTCGGCTCTCGCAAACTCCTATATAATTATAACGTAAAAACGTCGTTTCGTAAAAAAGCAAATCGGACCGTGCGGGGTCCCGAACGGCGTCCTTCGGCCCGTGTCCAAGTAATTTGACTTACGGCGGCGGCTTTGATATATTTAGATCGTTCGGGTTCGCGTTGCGGCAATCGCCGCCGACGAGCGCTAACAGGATAATGGAGGTGAGGTATGAGGATCTACGTTATGAAGGTGGCCGCGTTAGCGGTTTGTCTTGTTTGGGCGCCGGCCGCGTTCGCCACCGGCGCCGAGGTCTACGTGAGGTACGGCGAGGGGATGAACGCCATCCCGTGGTGGCCGCACCCCACGCTGCCGAGCGTGCGGTGCCAGATGCTCTACGACAGCTCGTACATAAACCACGCCGGTACCATTACGGATTTTCGGCTGGAAAAAAGCGACGGCAATTCGGCGGAGTTCTACAACGTAAAGTTCTACCTGTGTCATACTAATCTTACCTCTCTTACGCCGGTTTTTAAGCAAAACTACGGCGGGAACACGCCCACGATGGTCGCCAGCTTCGCCACCTATAAGGTCCCGGCGGTGGTGGGGCCGTACCCAATGCCTATGGCCGAGACGTTCGCTTACAACAACGTCGACAACCTCCTCTTCGAGGTTACGTGGGAGTCGTCGGACAAGACGAACATAATGTGTCGGATTAAGAACGGGTCCGTGGCCAACCACCGCTGTTTTGCGTGGGACTATAAGGCCGAGGCCGGGACACCGGATATCATAGCCTACAACGCCCTTATAGTCTTCGACAAGTACCCGGGCGTCGCGCCGGCGTCGTTCGGTCGCCTTAAAGCTTTGTTTCGGTAGCCGGGAAGCGCTTTTTCGAGAGAGGAGGTTCGGGTATGAGAACGATAATTTTGACGTTTGCGGCCGCGGCGCTTTGCGCGGGTTCGGCTTTCGCCACGGGCCACTCCGTTTATATCTTAAACGGCAGCTCGGGTTCCACCTACCCCTGGTACTCTCCCAACGAAGGTATGCGGTGTCAGATGCTGTTCGACCGGGACAAGATCGACTACGTCGGTACGATCACCGAGTTCGAATTGGAGAAACAAGTCTACGTGGGCGAGTACGGCAACGTCAAGTTCTACCTGTGTCACACGCCGCTGGCGGCGCTGTCGACGGATTTCACCGCCAACTACGGCGGCAACACGCCCAAACTGGTGGCGAGCTTCGCGACGTATAAGTTGCCCGCGGTCGAGGGCGTTTATCCCATCCCGATGGCGGAGACGTTCGACTACAACAACCGCGATAATCTCATTTTAGAGGTAACTTGGGAGACGGGCGGCCTGCAAAAGGTAACGTTGTTATCGGGTAAGGTAACGGCGCACGTCTGTTACGCTCACGACGCGAAGGCTACGATCGGGACCGTCGCGAACGTGGCCTTAAACGCCCGCATTTCCTTCGACACTTACCACGCCGTCGCGCCGGCGTCCTTGGGCCGCGTCAAGGCGCTCTACCTCTAAGCCGACGTACCGTTACTGTGACCGAGGAGGTCGGGATGGTAAAGCGAGCTGTTTTCTTCGGCGTCGTCGCGGCCTTGGCCGTCGTCGGCGCGGCTGCCGCGACCGGCAAACAGGTCTACGTTCACGTCGGCGGCGAGCCGAGCGACCATCCCTGGGTGGCGTGGCAGCCGGCGCTGCGGATGCAGATGTTGTTCGACCAAAGCCGCATAGATTACGCGGGGACCATTAACGAGTTCGAGCTGGAGAAGAACGAGACGACGGCGACCTTCCGCAACGTCAAATTTTATCTGTGCCACACGCCGCTCGCGGCCTTGACCGCGGATTTTGCCGCCAACTACGGCGGCAATACGCCCAAGCTGGTCGCGAGCTTCTCGACCTACGAATTACCCGAGGTCCAGGGCGTCTATCCCATACCGATGGCGGAGACGTTCGATTACAACAACCGCGACAACCTGATATTGGAAATTACGTGGGAGTCGGGGACCGGCGGCAAAGTCCTCGTTTTGACGGGCAAGCTATCGGCGCACCATTGCGTCGCGTACGACTACCAGGCCACGACCGGGACGGTGGGCGAATGGGGATATAACGCCTGCATCAGTTTCGGCTTCTACCCGGCCGTGGCGCCGGCGTCCTTCGGCCGCGTTCGCGGTTTATTCAAATAACGTTGACACGTCGTTCATGGCGATTTTCTTTTTAAGTATTTGCCGTAAGAATTTTAATGCCTAAGAAACGACGAAGCGTCGTTTATCGGGCGGCGGTATTTTTCCGTGATTATTTATAAAACAACCTAACGGTTCGGGTTAGATGACAAAAATAGGATATTTGTCGTTCTTCGCGGCTGCTTTAAACGGTATAGCATCTAGTAAGCGGTCTTTAGTTCTATTTGATAAGGTAATAATACCTTCTACGGAAAGTGGCGTCGAAAGGCAAATAGAGGTATTCTCCGGTAAGTACGGATTCGTGAAGAATTACCTAAAAGATAGACTTATTCCGCTTGTGCGCTTAGATAAAGATTATTCCGCGGCCATTGACGAAATGGTGGATTATTTCGGTAAATATCACTTTAATAATTGGCTAAGCCCAGTATATGAAGAAGTATTTGGAGACCCTGGTTCCCCTACTGGTGCAGAAGTTAATTGGGAAGCGAATTTGCGTTTGTGGTCGGTTTTATTATCGCGGACCGTTACGGCGGATAAGCGTGTGCCGACCTATGGCGATGATTTGGAATTATTAAAGTTAAACGATTTTAAAGGCGTAGAAGGCTCTCCAATAATATCAGCTAAGACGACTGTTAATGATATATACGATGGCGTAATCCCGGACCCTGCTTACTTAGAGTGGGACGAATTAGTGGATATTTTAGAAGATCCGGCATTCCCCCGTTTTCGAGAAAAACTTTGGTCGTCTGTTCAAGAGGGCGTTAGATTATCGGACGAATACATGCGAAGTTTGGAAGAGTTTTTTTCTACTAATTTTCCAAGTGATTTGCTCGGAGAAATTTCAATAAATATTTCAGAAGGTGTGGTTGGCTTAGTATTTTCCCCTCTAGGCGTTTTAAAATCCCTTTATTCTATCGCAACTGCTGTCGGAGCACATAAGGAATTCTCGTGGTTAACCGTAGTCTTTAAAATGAAAAAAGGTTCGGGTTAGAATTCGCTAATAATGCCTACAAAAATCATCCTTTTTTCTTAACCCGTTTCTGCGTCGTCCCTTTTTGTAATCAAGCAATGGCTCGAAAGAACTATTACGAACCGTATAGTATTGGCGCGAGTAGGGGATCGATCTGCGATATGAGAGCAGTCTTCTTCGACCTCGACAATACGCTATACGACCATCGCCGCGCCGCCCGCGAGGCGTTGACCGAGGTGTACCGACGTTACGACGTCGCCTCCAGCGGCGCCGGCGTCGACGACTTCGCCCGCATTTTCTTCGACGTCAACCAGCGTATGTGGCTGAAGCTCGCCACCGGCGAGATCGACGTGACGAGCCTCCGCGGGCGGCGGTTCGCCGAGCTCTTCGCGCTGGCGGGCGCGGCCCCGCCGGCCGACGCCGCGGCCTTGGGGCGGGAATATCTCGATATCTACTTGACCCTCAGCTACCCGCTGTCGGGAGCCGAGGAGACGCTCGCGGCGCTCGAGCCGCTCCTTCCCCTCGGCCTCCTCACCAACGGCTTTACGGATATCCAGCGGCCTAAGGTAGCCCGCCTGGGCTGGGAGAAGTACTTCCGATGGGTCGCGGTCGCCGAGGAGATGGGCGTCTTCAAGCCGGACGTCGCCATCTACGAGAAGATATGCGCGATGGCGAACCTTCCACCGGCCCGGGTCCTATACGTGGGCGACTCGCCGGCGGAGGCCGTCATCGCCGCGCGCAAGGCGGGACTCGGGACCGTATGGGTCCGGCGGGACGGCCCGGAGGTGGCGCGGTGGGCCGCGGAGGCCGAGGCCGACTACGAGGTGGCCGACGTGCGCGACGTGGTGCCGCTGGTCCGAAGCGCCTTTAAGTAGGGGCGACTGGTTAGTCGCCCGGCTTGGGCAAGGGGCTTAAGCCCCTTGTCGTGGGGGCGTACCTTTAGGTGCGCCCACCTTAGCCGTTTAAAGATATGTCCAGGCCGGCCTCCGCTCCAGCCCTTTTTGGTGGAATTGTGAAAAGCGCCGTGCTACAGTACACCGTAAGGGGCAATAGCAGAAGGAGGTCCGGTAAAATGAAGAAGGTAACGACGATTGCGGCCGCGGCGCTGGCGCCGGCGGCCGTTTATGTCTTCGGCGATTGGGTCTACGAGGGGCAGTGGGACTCCCCCGACGGCAAGCTCACCGCAACGAAGCATAACTACAAACCGGCTACCGAGGACAACGTAACCATTGGCGGTGAATAAAACGGCGAATAAATTACTTGTCTTCGTATTATTATTCGTTTGCGTCAGCGGCGCGTGTTACGCGAGTACGTGGAAATTATACGCCTCGTACCCCACGCCCGGCCCTAATCCGCGGGGCTATTGGAGCGGCGGTCCCGTCGCAGGTTATATAGTTATGGACGGCGCCAATCCGCACATTTATCATTATTCGTGGGAGCAGAGCTCGATCCGCTCGAGCTTCCCGGCGCCCGGAGGGCTGGGGGCGTGGGGGATAGCAAAAAAACCGGGCGGCGGTTTTTTCGTTACCAACAACCGGACGTCGTGGATATACGAGACGACGACGCAAGGGTCGGTAGTTAATTCTTTCCGCTGCCCGTTAGACGGGCCGGCCGATTGCGAATTCGCGTGGCCAGGTTTCATCGTCGCGATTCCCGACCGCAATATAATTGCCCTTTTAAACTATACGACGGGGTCCCTTATCGGTACGTACGCCGGCCCCGGCCGGCGGCCCATCGGCTGCGGCGGCTACGCCCATTTTTACGTTTCGGATTCCGCGACCCATACGGTATATGAGGACGGCGTTCCGGTCATCACCGGCATCCAAACGCCCGTGGGTTTCAGTTATGTATGGGGTATGGCGCCGCCTTACGATTGGCACTTATACATCGTGGACGACGCGACGGATCGTTATTACTTTTATCACTGTTCCGAAACCAGCGTTTTTCCTGCCTCCCTCGGCCGGGTGAAGGCGTTATTTAAGTAAATGGGATAAGTAACGTGACCGCGGCCCTAACTGCGGTGGCGGAGCGAAATATGAAAACGGCCACATTTTTTACGGTCACCGCGACGGTATTAGCGATAAGCTCGGCCTTGGCCGACT
>SDBS01000723.1_pt1 | contig 32833 bp, 37 predicted proteins | sample 2277091 | NCBI WGS metagenome assembly SDBS01 (sample SAMN10404972, study PRJNA504765) | marine sediment metagenome | isolation source: marine sediment core GS10_PC15, 163 cmbsf | place: Arctic Ocean: Southern Knipovich Ridge | collected 2010 | reverse complement strand
CAATACGCTTTTGGCATAGTTACTCACGCGGAAGTCTTTGCCTTCCAGACGCTTGATCCACCCTTCTCCACTCTCGTTGTTCGAGGTGACTGAGAAGCGAATGACGCCATCTTGTTCGCGCCATGCACGTTTCATGATTTCTCTCCTTTCAGCTGTTTGCTGATAGTTTCTTCACTGCCCGTGAGTTAAGGGGCTCAACCACTGTGGTCACAACCAGGAAATGCCTATTATTAAGCACCTTCTGACTGTGACCGATGTCTTGCAAATAATTTATTAAGGTTCTTAATGCTGCTTGCAGTGTATCATACTATTACATGTCTGTCAATATTTCAAAAATCACCCCTCTTAAAAAAGCGCTCTGAAGCGTCTTTATATGACTCTCTTTAAAAAAATCTTCCTATATCCTGTATCGTAACCGCTAACATCAGTAAAATTAACAAGATAAATGCTCCTCCATTCACCCACTGTTGAATCTCGGCACGTACTGGTTTTTTCTGAACTTTCTCAATTCCTAAAAATACCAATCGGCCCCCATCTAATGCAGGAAATGGGAAGATATTAAGTGCCGCCAAATTCAAAGAAATCAAGGCGATAAGATTAAGCAGATAAATCCACCCCAACCCTGCTGCCTGTGTTGTTATTTTATAAATTCCAACAGGACCAGCAATCTGAGAGAACAGATCCCCTCCTCCAACAATACTAACTATCAACTTAAACAAGAAAATAAAGATAAATGAAAACAAATACAGAGCGGTTTTCAATGCCTCCCAAACTGCACGCCAGACAGGATAGCTTTCAATCTGCCCCTCAATAAGCCCGACACCCAATGCACCTTCTCCAACTGGAGGATTAGCACGCGGTGTTGCTGAAATAACAAGTTCTTCCCCGGCACGATTTACAACAACCTCAATCTCCTGTCCTCGATGTTCATCGATAAATGAAATAAATGCATCACTACTGTCATATTCAATAATAATATCCCCGTCCATAAACTCTGCCACAGCAGCAGGAGAATTAGGAGCAATCTGGCTAATCACCAACATCGATGAGGTTCCAACACTCAAAACGGGGATTAATAACAACCATCCAAGCAAAAAATTCATCACCACACCCGCACACAACACAATCGCCCTCTGCCAAATGGGCTTTTTATCAAATCGTCCCCCATCCTTTTCCTTCTCGTCACTGCCATCCTCTCCAGCAATACTAACAAAACCACCCAACGGAATCGCATTGATGCTATATAAAGTATCTCCCTTTTTTTTGCTCCACAGACGCGGAGGAAATCCTATACCAAACTCATTAACTCGCATTTTAAAAAACCGGGCTGCAATAAAATGCCCCATTTCGTGAACTAAGATGAGCACTGCCAATATGGCAACTGCAATAATAATATTTATAAACATACTAGACTCCAATCTCTGAAAGTTTTGCGGTTACTGTGTCTTCTACTGACTTATTAAAAGCATCCATCTCTTTTTGAACCTTTTCCATAGTATCAAATTTCTCATCTTTGGCAATCTCTCCAGACTCCTCTTTTTTATCTATCTCTTTTTTCACATCATCCCGAATTGTTCGGGAACGAATTCGTGATTCCTCCGCTTTTTGTTTTATAACCTTCGCCAATTCCTGTTTACGCTCTAGTGTAAGTTCGGGGAGGTTGCAATGAATAATCATTCCATCCAGTGCTGTCTGAATACCAAGCTTCTGTGCAATGGCATTCTCAACAGCCTTTGCCGCATTCTGATCCCACACCTGAACCTGAATCTCACGCGGTGGAATAACAGAAATAGAACCCAGTTGTTTAACCGGGACCTTTTGTTCAAAATATTCAACAGCAATATCCTCAACCAAAGCTGGGGTTGGCCTAGATCCTCGAATAGAAGAAAGTTCTTCTTTTAGATATTGTTTTGCTTCATCCAATTTTGTTTTCAGCGCTTGAATACCGTCATCCATGATGATTATTGTATCCTACCATCCCCCCAAAAACAAACTTCTGGTATTGGTTTTTATTAATAAAACCCCCGGTGTATAAACACCAGGGGTAAGAATCAAAGATTCTGGAGATTTAATAGCAGATAACTGCGAAACGTGAATTCTCCCACTGCATTTCAACATAAGACAAGCGCAGATCCCGCCTTGATCCGTACGAAGCGAGATACGGAACATAGGTTCTTCCACTCCAATGTTCCCAACTCGAACCAAGAGCGACGACCTGAAATCCAAGTTGAACGTCTGGGTGTTGTCCACTGAAAGCAATGAGCTGATGAATATCAATTGGGCGACAATACATCAAATAAATTTCGTGGCGCACCTCTCTGGTTGAGATGCGTTGGAAAAATGGGATAAGCGCCACTTCAACTTCTACAATGCCTGTTTGGCCGTGTGGAACGCAATGCGTCCAAACTCCTCCTGAGGTAATATTTGAACTTGCCCAATCCAATCTACTGGCATCTATAGCATCTGCAAGACTTTGGTCGTAGTTGACAGAGATCTTAAACTTATCCAGCTTCATTTTGTCCTCCTTTCAGGTGCGGGCAATGATGAAAAGGTGCTGTTTTACTAGGCATATTCTAACAGGTTATCTCATAACCGTCAAATAAAATCTAGTTGAATCTTTTTCAAAAACCCCGCACCGAAGTGTGGGGTTAATGTTGTTTTACTGTCCCAATATCACCCTCTCACCAATCATATAGATATGATTAATGGGGAATGTGTTTGGAAGATCTTGAATATGCCAATTTGAACCAAGATCGTAACTGGTATACATGCGTCGGCCTGAAATCACTCGAATTACAGAACCATGCACCGATAGTGCATCGATCTTTTCTCGGGTAAGTGGAATGCTTGAGAAAGAAACAAACGTTTTACCGCTATCAGAACTCACATATACCGCGTTACCAGAAAGGATGTAGACATTTCCATATTTATCCCAATCAAAAATTCTAACTGGCGCACCACCAAACAGAGACAAGAATCCACGTCGGGGAGCACGTATTAATTCAAATTCATCAAGTAATGAAGTGCCTCGGGCCAAAGCTCCTGAACCAAAACGTAGATATACATATCCATCAGAAGCAACAGAGATATCAACAATAGGAGATTTAAATGTATTGACCACACGTGCGTGATCCTGTGATAGATTGTATCGAATCAGCTGCCCAGTCGACATAGCTAGATACAATCGATCCTGAGCAAGATAGAGATCATATGGAACCTCATCAGCAAAATTAACAACCTTCTCCAAAGAGAAGAATCCATCACGTGTGAAGTAGACGGTACCTACTCCATTCTCAAAAACTGAAATCAAAAATTCTTTTCCGTTAGAAGCAACCGAAAGCAAGGCAAAAACAGAACTGGCGGAAGTAATTTCATTATCTGAAGTTGCAAACTGATTCCAGGTCAATCCCCCATCTCGGCTAACAAATAGCCCAGAATCAGACCCGATCCAAAACATATTTTCATCAGACCCTCGTTCAATATCAAACAAAGATACTTTATGATTCTCATCTAAAACAACCGTGTGTATATTCTCAAAATTATCAAATGAAATCAAAAACTTTCCCTGTGCATCAAAGAGACTAAAATTCACCGATGCAAACGCAGAGGCGGTCAAAGATCCGGCACCTCCAGGCACTATAAAAGAAACTCCTATTAGAGCCATGATCACACCAACAATAGCCAAAAGTGTAAACTGAATTTCGTCGTTCATAATCTGTTGTTACTATATTCCCGCTACAGTATACAGAGCATGTTTGAGCTGTATGCGCATATTGCAGTTAAGCGAGCGCATAAAGAACAAATGTGTCGATATCGCACCAAGTGCGCGACAATGTTTGACTGCATCTTCGTGCAATCTAATCAGCAATTCTTCACAAACCCAATCATGAAAAAGTGGTTGTTCCTTACTATTAACAATAACATCTTCAACGATAGATTCGATCGCTGATGCCGTTTTGGCCGCAATAATGCGGTCAACGACAGCATCGACACGTTCATACTGCTCTTTGTCTTCAACGAGCACCCGAACTTTTTCCATACGGCCGTGTGCTCTAGAAACTATTTTTGTAGCGTTCAATCGGTCTATTGTACCATATTCTTTTACAAAGTCAAGTATTGCGTCGGGTGATGCGGGAGGAATATACACCCGTTGAAATCGCGAAGTGACTGTATCCAGAAAGACAGCGTCATCACGTGCTGTAGCTATAATGATCCCCCTTGATGGCGGCTCTTCCAAAATCTTAAGTAATGCATGCTGGGCATGGATTGTAAGCCACTCCGCATTCCGAATAACCGCACACCGATACGGTGAAGAAACAGGAGAGCGATACAAAAACCGCTCCAAATCACGTACCTGATCAATTCCAACAGATTCTCCTTTATTCTGCTCTCCCCCATCCAAAACCATAGTCTCCTGCAAAAGTTTGGATGGAATTTCAAATGTTTTGTGCTCAAGATAGTTACACAACCCATGAGCAACACGAAAAGTACTTATCTCGTCAGGTCCAAAAAACAAATATGCATGGGAAAGGGTCTCTGCGTCGGCACAACGCACAAGATCATCAGAAAGTTCCTGATAAGCGACCATAATTATTTTTTAGTCAGCAGTGTTCTCTTATACACATCGAGATGGTTCAAGATCAGCCCAGTCCCTTTTGCCACACAAAACAGTGGCTCTTCAGCAATATAACTATTTACACCCAAAGATTTTTTAATAAGCATCGGCAGATTAGCAATCTGTGCTCCACCTCCAGATAAAATGATTCCTTTCTCCATAATATCTGCGACCAGCTCAGGAGGAGTATCATTAAAAACATTCTGCACTTCCCCAATAATATCAGCAAGATAAAAATGTAAAGCTTCAGCAATTTCATTAGAATTAATCACCAAATCTTTAGGGAGTCCTGAAACCGCATCTCTTCCTCTAATTTGATACTCCTTTTTATTACGAGTTGTGATCGCAGAACTAATTGCAATCTTCACCTTCTCTGCTGTCTGCTCACCGATGTGTAACGAGTATTTTTTCTTAATGTAGTCAGCAATAGCGCTATCAAACTTATTTCCCGCAACTCTCACGCTTGCCCAGGAGACAATACTTCCAAGAGATACAACTGCAACCTCAGAGGTTCCTCCCCCAATGTTGATAATCATGTTACCCGAGTGAGAGTTGATAGGAATCCCAGCCCCCAAAGCAGCTAAAATTGGCTCTCGCACGGGGTGTGCATCTTTAGCCCCTGCTTCACGGGCAGCATTAATCACAGCACGCCATTCTGTTGGTGTAATACCGGCAGGAACCGATACCACCACATCAGGCTTAAACAATGTTCCAAGTGCACCAACTGCTTTGGTAATAAAATATTTAAGCAAAGCCTTGGTAATATAGTAGTCAGCAATCACCCCATCTTTTAGGGGTTTGTATGCAACAATATCTGAAGGAGTTTTTCCGATCATCTCCTTTGCCTCTTTTCCAACCGCCAATACCTTCTGATCAGGCATGCTTAAAGCAACGATGGTTGGTTCGTTAATAATAAATCCCTTGCGAGGGACATAGACCACCGTATTGGCAGTCCCTAAATCAATGCCGATTTTTCGTGCAGCCACAATAAGATAATAGTATTTTCTCAATCATAGATGCTTTGCCCCAAATATGCAATCTCTCTTAATCAACACGCCTGATATCAGCACCAAGTGCCCGCAGACGGCCTTCTAAGTCCTCATATCCACGATCAATTTCTTCTATCCCCTCAATTATAGATTCTCCATCAGCAACCAGGGCCGCAATTATGTGAGCCATTCCAGACCTCAAATCACGTACTCGTAATGTAGTTCCAGAAAGCGGAGTTGGGCCATGAATCACAGCGCTGTGATGAAATTCCTTGTTAGAAAATCGACATGGCAATTCTCCCAAACACTTGGTCAAAGGAGTAATTGTTGCACCCATCTTATTTAAATCATCAGCATATCCAAACCTATCCTCATAAATCGTCTCATGAATTACCGACGGACCTTTGGCTTGGGTAAGTAATACCACTGTCGGCTGTTGCCAATCAGTCATAAATCCAGGGTGTGTATCGGTCTCTATCTCAACTGCACGAAACGGACGCTCGGCAAAGAACCGAATATTGTTTCCATCAACCTCAAACCCACCTCCAATTTTACGCAACGTATTAAGGAATGTAATCAGATCGTGTTGAGAAACGCCCTCCAATGTTACATCTCCCTGCGTAGCAACACCCAATACTGCAAATGAAACGGCTTCGTTTCTGTCTGGAAGCATATGATGTGTAACACCACCCAATCGATCAACTCCATCGATATAGATTGTTCGGTTTGCTCCCAACCCAATCACCGCTCCCATCTTTTGAAGCATTTTAATCAAATCAATAATTTCAGGTTCGGTTGCAGCATTCTCAATCACACTTCTCCCTTTCGCCAAAACAGCCGCCATAATGACATTTTCAGTAGCTCCAACACTCGGAAATGGAAACTGAATGTGGGCAGCCGACAATCCATGAGGTGCGGAGGCTTCAACTCTATCGGGGTGTTCAACAATTTCAGCCCCTAAAGCCCGAAGTGCTTTAATATGCAAATTTACAGGACGTGGTCCAATCTTGTCTCCATCAACAATCGGCACAACTGCCCTGCCTTCCCGCGCCAATAATGCTCCGAGAGCAAGAATAGGAAGACGGTTACGTCGTGATAGATCCAGCGCTCTGTGGTTACTAATGCGGGGTGTGTGGAGAGTAAGCCGATGCTCGGCCTTGTCTGACTCCAAAAAACTCCCGAATGTCTCACATAGTTCTCTGGTAATGGCGGTATCTCCTATAAAAGGAAAGTTTTCCAATGTCACGGGGTCGCTGGTTAAAAGCGACGCAATCATCATTTTGGTAGCTGCGTTCTTGGCACCACGAATTGGCACGCTACCTGAAAGTTTTTTTCCTCCTCGAACAATAAACTTCATAGTGATATAATATAAACAAGTAAAGAATTATGAGTATAGTATAGGGACTTTCATAAGCTGATTCAAATATATGACCATAAAAACACGCCGTTCTCTCCTTATAATATTCGTTGTTTTTTTTGTGATTGCCGGAATTGGTATCGTGTATTACTCACAAGGATACCGATTTGACTTTACAACATTCTCGGTAACAAAAACAGGGGCTATCAATATTCAAAGTACACCCCGTTCTGTTTCTATTACCCTCAATAATAAACCATACAAAGATAGATCAAGTTTAGTACACAGAGGAACATTTATTTCAAACGTTCTTCCAAAAAAATATCGCCTAGTTATCGCCAAAGAGGGGTTTGAACTATACGAAAAGTTTATCGATGTTAAACCAGCTGAAGTTACACGGCTTCTAAATATACTGCTCATGCCCGACAATATTACCTTCACAACTCTTATTGAAGGGCTGAAGGGTGATCGTATCGTTACGCAAGCACAAGATAGCACGCTACTCACCCATGATTCGGAAACTAACACCTATTACACCTGTTCATCAAACGCTCTTCCTTCATGTACTAACCTGTCTTCACTCCTGTCCACTCTTATAAAACAAAAAGTCCAATCTATCCTCTTTTACCCCAATGAATCAGGAACATATCTCGTATACACATCAGGAGGAATCTATCGCGCCAACACCGCTGACCAAGAGGCAACGCTTATAATTCAAGGAACAACAACATCACCAAGTCTTCACCAACAAAACTTCTACGTCCTAACACCAGCCGATCCAGATGAAGAACACGAATCGGAACTGATAGTATATGACCTCGCTCTCTCAACCCAAGCCACAATACATAAGCTCCCATTCGAATACGATTCGATACAAGAGATAGTTCCGTCCTCAGACATAATTGCACTCATGCTCACAAACAAATCGCTTATATTATTCGATCCAGGCAAAAATGAGTTTGAAGCTATTGCACACTCTGCAAAGTTGGCACGTTTTTCACCTGATGAGAAAAAGCTTCTGTTTCAAGACGTAGATGGAAAAACATTTATATATCTCGTCCAAGATGAGATCGCAACACTACAGAGCACAGCAGGAGAAACGCTTAAGCTAGGACTTGTTAATGCTAACAATGTTCTTGATATTGCATGGAGTGATTCATATCATCTTGTACTTACATACCCTGATAGAGTTGTGTTTGCAGAAGTAGATATAATAGAACCGAACAACCACTATCTAATCACAACAACTCCTGCAGCACGTACATTCTTTTCACGCTCATCAAATACACTCTATCGTATCCAAGAAGATATCGTTTCTTCGTTTACACTTCCGACGTTATAAAAAAGCCCCCACGTTGCGGCAAGGCCTCTTGTTATCAGTTATTTATTACTGATATTATTTTCTCCCCAACATCGCAACAATTCCACCAATCAACCCACCTATCATATCCATAAGAAAATCTCCCATCGTATCAACGATGTCGCCCTGAAAATATATGCCAGCTATTTCAGTAACACCGAACTCAAAAAGTTCCCACAATACCCCAATGAAAGCAGCAAAAGAAATCACAACGATCAAAATCTTATATCGCTCAGATGACCATGCTGTGTCGGAAAACAACCGACCAAACAACAAAACAAACATCATTCCAACCCAAACACCTCCGGCAATATGCAGAGGAATATCGATCCAAGGAATTATGAAGTGCCATCCAAACCACATCATGAGTCCATACACAACGCCAATTGCACCCAATAAGACCCACGCTCCAATCCACACCATTTTCATATTTATCTTTTACTCCACTGTGGAGCTCTTCGCGCTTTCTTAAGACCGTATTTTTTGCGCTCCACCATACGAGGATCACGCGTCAAATATCCAAATGGTTTGATTCTTTTTCTAAGATCTGGCTCCTGTTTAATCAATGCCCGTGCCAATCCATGTCTAACCGCCCCAGCTTGTGCAGAAATACCACTACCACTCACCTTTACACTCACTCCCAATCCTTTTTCCTTATCAACAACCTTTAATACAGAACGGACAGTGTTCTGGTGTACGGTCTGAGGAAAATATTCTTTGAGTGAACGGCCGTTGATTGTAATGTCATTGGCTTTGGTGCTCTCAAAAATACGAACTCGCGCTGTAGCAGTCTTTCTACGTCCAATACCCTCAACATACTTAGGAGCGGCCTTTTTCCGTGGTGTTTTAGTTTTTGGTTTGGTTTGTGGCATATTATGATTCAATAATTAGTCTCTTCATTCGTTTTGACTGCAATCGGTTTTTAGGAAGCATTTTTTCAACAGCCTTCTTCAGAACCCACTGCTTACCATGTTTTGAAACTATCTGCTTATAGGTACGTTCTTTAAGATGCCCGATCTGAGTTGTGTGAGAATAGTATTTCTTCTGCTCTTCCTTGTTACCACCAATCCCAAGCTTTTCTATGTTTTGTATCAAAACTTTATCCTCACCTTCCAGGCGTGGATTATAGTTAGGATTCTTCTTTCCTTGCAAAATAATAGCAATTTCTGATGCTAGACGTCCCAATCGTTTGTTTGTGCAATCAATAGTATAATCCATGTTATTTTTTGCCCTCAGCAATCAATTGTTCAATATTTTTAGGAACCTCTTCATAGTGAGAGAACTCCATAATAAACGATCCGCGCCCCTGTGTCATGGAACGCAAATCAGTTGCATACCCAAACATTTCAGAAAGCGGAACATTAGCATTAATAACTTTCATCATAACTCTATCCTCCATCTCTCCAATCTTTCCACGCTTTGCGCTAATACTACCACTAACATCACCCATATATGCTTCAGGTACAATCACCTGAATCTTCATAATAGGCTCCAACACAACCGGCTTAGCAATCTTGGCAGCATCCTGAAACGCCATTGAACCGGCAATCTTGAACGCAGACTCAGAAGAGTCAACTTCATGAAATGAACCATCATATAGTATAACTCGCACGTCAGTCATAGGATAGCCAGCAATAATTCCTTTGTCTGTTGCTTCTTTGATTCCTTTCTTAACTGCAGGAATGAACTCTTGAGGAATAACACCTCCTTTAATCTTATCGACAAACTCAAATCCACCACCTTTCTCCATCGGTTCAACTTTGATTTTAACGTGTCCATACTGTCCTCGCCCCCCAGACTGGCGAATATATTTACCTTCAGCTTCTGCAGAAACAGTAATGGTTTCTTTATATGAAACACGTGGACGGCCAACATCAGCACCAACACCAAACTCACGTTTCATACGATCAACCAAAATTTCCAAATGCAGTTCTCCCATACCAGCAATAATTGTCTCTCCAGAATCGGGATCTGAGCTAACACGAAACGTTGGGTCTTCGTCTGCAAGACGTTTAAGTGCCATACCCAACTTTTCCTGGTCTGATTTAGTCCTCGGTTCAATTTTCAGGTTAATCACCGGCTCTGGGAAGGTAATCTGCTCCAATACAATAGGATTATCTGGATCACAAAGTGTATCACCAGTTGAGGTCTCTTTAAGTCCAACGATAGCACCCAAATCTCCAGCATACATCTCCTCAACATCCTCTCGGTGATTAGCGTGCATACGCACAATTCGCCCAATTCTTTCTTGTTTTCCTTTTGTGCTGTTAAGAACATAGCTTCCCTTCTTCATTTCTCCACTATAGACTCTGAAATACGTTAAGTTACCAACATAAGAATCGTTGGCGACTTTGAAAGCCATAGCGGTCAATGGTGCGTCGTCAACGGGTTCACGACCCACCTCTTCTCCTGTTTTAGGATTAATTCCAACGATAGGCTTTTGGCCAACCACCTCTGTTGGTGAAGGGAGATAATCAATCACAGCATCCAAGAGTAGCTGCACTCCTTTATTCTTAAGAGCCGAACCACATAATACAGGTATCAATGCATTATCAATAGTTGCTTTTCGCAACACTTTTTTAAGCTCATCAACTGATAGCTCTGTACCATCAAGATACTTCTCCATAAGTTTTTCATCGTGTTCAACAATTTTCTCAATCAATACGGAATGCTTATTTTTAATATCTTCCTTCATATCATCAGGAATAGGAATTTCAGTTATAATTTCCCCATGATCACCGGAAAATCCATAGGCTGTATTTCTTATCAAATCAACAACCCCTTTAAAATTATCTTCCAACCCGATCGGCAGCTGGACAATAACTGCATTGGGTGAAAGCCTATCAATAATAGATTGGAATGATTTTTCAAAACTGGCCCCTGTACGATCAAGTTTATTAATAAAACAAATGCGAGGGACATTATATTTGTCTGCCTGGTGCCAAACAGTCTCTGACTGCGGCTCTACTCCGGCAACACCGTCAAATACAGTTACACCCCCATCCAATACACGCAATGAACGCTCCACCTCGGCAGTGAAATCAACGTGACCAGGGGTGTCGATAATATTGATACGATGTTCACCCTCATCACAAAGTTCCTTTTTTTCATCTTCAGACATCTCTTTATCTAACAGATAGGAAGACGTCCAAAAACATGTTGTTGCTGCAGAAGTGATAGTAATACCACGCTCACGTTCCTGTTCCATCCAGTCCATGATTGCCTCTCCTTCGTGAACCTCACCGATCTTGTGAGAAATGCCTGTATAAAACAAAACCCGTTCGGTTACGGTAGTTTTGCCAGCATCGATATGGGCAATAATTCCAATATTTCTATATCTTTCTAGTGGATATTTACGTGGCATATTTTCTTATCGTGATCGTGCAAAATGTGCAAAAGCGCGGTTAGCCTCTGCCATCTTATGCATATTTTCTTTCTTGCGCATTGCCTCTCCTTCGCCGTTGTATGCGGTGATAAACTGTTCAGCAAGACGCTTGGCCATAGGTTTTCCTTTTCCTGATGCTGCGGCTTCAATCATCCATTTACACGCCAAGAAAAACTTCCGCTCGGTTCGAACCTCTCTAGGAACTTGGTAGTTAGCTCCCCCTATCCGTTTTGAAAAAACCTCGTAGGCTGGGGAAACGTTGACAATTGCTTTCTCAAACACCTCCAAAGGATCTTTTTTGAGTGTCTTTCCGGCTTCTTGTATTGCTTTGTATACAATGTCTCGTGCAATTCCTTTCTTTCCGTCTTCCATAACATAGTTAATGAAGCGGGTTACTTCCACATTGTTGTATTCAATATCACCACCAATATCACGTTTGTAGTTGTGTTTTCTTCGCATGGGTTATGGTCTTTTCACTCCATACTTACTGCGCTCCTGTTTTCTACCTTCAACACCGGTAGAGTCATATCGACCCCGCACGACGTGATAACGCACACCAGGCAAGTCCTTCACACGTCCACCTCTAATCATTACGACGGAGTGCTCCTGCAATGTGTGTCCTTCACCAGGAATATATGCTGTAACTTCCATTCCGTTAGTCAAACGTATACGAGCTACTTTTCTCAATGCTGAGTTTGGTTTTTTAGGAGTGGTTGTAAAGACTTTAAGACAAACCCCCCTCTTGAACGGAGAAGGAGATTTTACAGGCTTATTTTTAATAGTATTAAAATACCACTGCAAAGCCGGCGACTTGGACTTCTTTGTCGCCTTCTTTCTTCCTTTCCGAATAAGTTGATTTATAGTCGGCATAAAAAACTCCCTTCAAAATAGGATAGCAAAACTATACCAAGCATACCGAAGTGATGTCAACCTATCCACCGACAATAATGTTAAATAACACCTGTGCAATAGGAGGGAGAATATAAAAAGCAATAAAAAGAGCAATCAACAGGCCCCATACACCCAAGCCCATCACGTTCCGCCACATTTTTGGGAACAGGTCTGCAGCAACCTTCGATCCATCTAGAGGAGGAACCGGAATTAAGTTAAATAGCGCCAAAAAGATGTTCACATACGCCGCAAAAGCAAGTAGTTCCACAAAAATACCTTCGATCCCAAACATTCCAGAAAAACGTACAAACAACCCCAGCACAACAGCTAATACAATGTTTGTGGCCGGTCCTGCAATCGCCACCTTCAACTCCCCCCTCTTCTTATCTGCTAAGTTATGAGGATTATATGGAACAGGCTTTGCCCACCCAATAAAAATTCCTGATGTAAACAGAAGGAGAAGGGGTAAAAGCACCGTTCCAAACGGATCCAAGTGCACAAAAGGATTAAGCGTCAAACGCCCTGCTTGTTTTGCTGTGTCGTCACCTAATCGATACGCCATCCATCCGTGTGCATACTCATGAAATACAGCAGACAAAATAATTACAACAAAAAGATAGAGTTTTAAATATATATCATCCATATTCTTATTCTTTCACAACGTGTATAGTCCGGGTTGGAAACGCTATCTCAATCCCCTTGTCATCAAATGCCTTTTTAATACCCAGATGAACTGCCTGATTTCTATCTAGGAAACAAGCATATTCACCAGACGCAACATAATATGCCGTCTCAAACTCCAGCGCAGAATCACCAAACGCCTTAAGATGACAGCGGTCAAATCGTACCTTATCCTGTGCGTCCACAATACCTTGTACAATATCAGGAATTGCTTCCAGATTATCCTGAGAAGTATTGTACACAACACCAAATGAGATAACTGCACGTCGTTCCTCCATCTTTTTATAATTGTGGACACGAGCAGTAGTTAAGTCCTGATTAGACACAACAATCTCCTCTCCTTGTGATGAACGGATTCGGGTTGTTTTGATGCCGATTTTTTGCACCACACCGCTTGTATTACCAACAACAATAAAATCTCCAATCTCAAAAGGTTTGTCAAAATACAGAGAAAATGAACTGAACAAATCAGACAAGATGCCCTGCAACGCAAGAGCAATAGCAATACCACCAATACCAAGTCCGGCAATCAATGAAGTAACATTAACACCGATATTAGAGAGCACAAGCAATATAGCAAAAATCCACACAACAACTTTGGCAATCTTGCCGATTATCTGCAGAGCACTACGTCGTGTTGGATCCTCTACCTTCTTTTTGGTCATAAAATCAACCAAGACCTGCAGTGAATACGCCGCCTGCAACCCAACCCCAATAATCACCAACGCATCGATAATAGACTTTGCCAGCAAGCCCAGTGATAAAACATGTAGTGCAGCCCAAAACGCAATAATTACATAAAATCTCGGTCGGATTGAGCGAACGATTGTCACTAAGGCATCATCAATATCGGTACTGGTACGCTCACTTAGCTTCGCAAGGCGTGACAGAATCAATAGTTCAAATATTTTAAAAACCGCCAACAACAAAACAAGCACAACTAATGACAAGACCCACGTCTCAAACGTGTTGCCTAAAAATGTGTACTGCCACCACGAGGCAGAAAACAACTGTTCTTGATATCCATTAAGCATATGAATTTCATTATACAGATTCTTTACTCATTAACAAATAAAAAACCGCCTTGAGGGCGGTAATGTACATATATTATGGAGGCACAATAAAACAAATCCCCGCCATAGGCGGGGATTATTTATTCACTAGTTGTTCCGTCAAAATGTTCCTCATCAGCCATAGCATCATCTTTCGTAGCATGCAATACACCATCTCGATGTTCTGGAGGAGAATATACAGTATAGAATTTAAGCGGTTCATCCCCAGTATTAACAACGTTATGGTTCATACCGGCCGGAACCACTACCGCAAATCCATCTTCAATCTCATGATCGACACCATCCAACACAACTTTTCCTTTCCCAGCATCAACACGGAAAAATTGATCGAGTTCCTCGTGTACCTCTGCACCAATATCTTCTCCAGGTTTGAGAGACATTAGTACTAATTGACTGTGCTTGGCGGTATATAACACCTTACGAAAATTATTGTTCTCTTTTGTAAGATGCTCAATATTATCAACGTATCCTTTCATAAATAAATTAAATTACTAATACAAATTTATTGTACCATACGCACAAAAGAAAAAGCGTACCCTAGCGGTCAGGTGTACGCTTTCGACCCGTCAAGGTCTTTCAAATGGGAATGGAGAGACACTATCAAGTGCGGCTCCAGAGCCCGTCCCGAGTTAGGTCGGGACAATGGGGACAGCTGTCCCGCGTGCAGCAGCGGCAAGCATTCTCTTTAGGACGCCTCCAGGATCCCCCGGTTTACGGTGAAGGAGTGATCCAAACTTATGAGGCTTCCACCAAAATTAACTGCTCCCGCTAGTTTTTAGTTAGCCAAATGACTAATAGAACGTTGCTCGGCCCATGGTACATCCTTTCGTCCAGTAGTATGTTCATGTGGCAAACTTATATTAACGTCCAGGTTGCCACGCCCCGGGCGGATTCAATTAATTAACCCACCAGGCTCGCACCACCTCCTCCCACTTTAAAGAACGTAGCGGTATTATAGCATATAGTGGAATAGATTGTCAATGCTTGACTAAGAAAGTCTTGACCCCATATAATAAACTAAGTACAACAAAGGAGATAAGTATGCCGATCATGAAAATTAATCTCTCTCATCCACTACCCAGATCATTGCACAAAATTTCCCAAGATATAGACTGGGCACTCAGAAAGGGTTACTACTCCCGCGACGAAGGAGCAGAGGTGCAAGTCGTAGTTCCTATGCTCAGTAATGCACAAAAACAACGTCTCAGAAGACGATATAAAGCCGCGGGGTGGAATGTTAAGATTAAAACACACAACCGCAATTTTACGCTTCTCTTCTTATTCTCATAACGCCCCGAAGGGCGTTTTTTTATTGCAATTATATCAACTGTAGCTAACTCTTGTTATGCTTTGCTTATTTTTTTAATACAGCTAGTACAAGCAAGAGCCCGTTTTCCTTCGGGTGTTCTAGTCTTCTGCAAATTAGAATGTTTACGGGATTTAGGGGTAGGATTATAGTTACCACGCAGCTTTTTACGCTGCCCTCTCATAATCGATCCCTTTCCGCAGATTTCACACTGTCTCATAATATATTGGAAAAACCCAACACTAGTTGGGCTCTTTCAGGAGCCCTGTCCAGAAAAGTTCCACGGCAAAAAGTCAGGTGGGTAAACGCAACTACATTCCACAGAACACAGTGATATAGTCTTCCCGATGACAACGATTTGATCCGGAACTTTTATATTAGGGCTCAGGTATAGTATAGCACGCCATTATTAATGTCAACAAACTATTCAACCCACTTAAAAGCACTGGAATCAAGTTTCTTTTCCTCCCAATCCTTCAACAATTGTTGCTCATCGGGACTCAGCTTCTCTCCCTGTTCCTCGCGTTGCCGCAAAGAACAAATCGGGGCTGGGGTTTCAATATCTCCGTGTTCTTTTTTAATATCTTCTTCTACCTGTTCATTCAGCTGTTGCATCCGCTTCTCTAAATTTTTCATTGGACATCTTTATTACTGTTTTCCTCCACGCTCGTCTTTGACATAGACGTGCTCAAAAATTAATTGTTGAAAGATTCTAAAACATCCGCGATCTGCTTGAAAAACGAAACGGCTACGGTAGCAGGAAGTAGGCTGTAAGACCTTATTCCATTGTCATCTTCTAGTTGCCACGGTTTTTCTTTTATAGAAATTCTACCAGTTTTACCGCCTTCAAAATAGTATTCGGGTGTTGTTTCGTACTCATCTACGTTTTCTTTAGCATTCTCAACGGGTATAGAATTTCTAAGCATAACTTTAGAAATCCCATGTAAGTCCAAAAGTTTTTTCATGATTCTTTCATCAGTATCCAGACGTTTTCTAATCGGTTCTAGCCCCAAATGATCCCCCTCCTTGGGCACCATTCGTTCTTTATTACATTCAGCATTATCACACATCATGAAATATTCTTCTTTTTCTTTATCGTAATCAATAAAGCTCGTCAAACTCAATTTCATGCTACGCGGAAGATTACATATTGGACAAACCAACCTCGATTTAACACGAGCTTCCAAAACAGATTCGGGGACATCGATAAAAGTCAGGAAATCTGGATCTCGACGATAATCAATCAAATCTTTAAAAAACAATGTATATGGAATTTGATCATGGGCACGGGGGAATCCATCGATAAACAATGCTTTTCCACTATGTTTGCTGATTTCAAATTTTAATAATGCAAGAACAAGCTCAGAAGAGATAAGGTTTTCCGTAGACCTCCCTCGAAGAATTTCTTCTACCTCCTCCACAGAATGAAACCCTCGAAACTCTTTTTGTAAGAAATCAAAAAGTTGCTGTTTTTTTGAATTATCATCTAAAGAAGTACTAACATCTCTCACTACATCTCCAATAGAAATATGCTGAACCCTGTCTCCGCCAAAAGTTTCTATAAAAAGCTTTGAGTACGTTCCTTTTCCAGCACTTTTCTTTCCCAACAAATAAGTAACAAACGTATTCTTTCGCAAGTATTTCTGAATGAATTCTATTGCTCCCCCAGCTTTTTTATAAAAATATTCTTTCCTCCCATCTATGCTGCTCAAATCAAACTTTCTATCCAACCCTTCGATTTTTGTTCTAAATATCGGAAAATTAACTCCCTTCATGCTTTTTGTTTTTTACTATCTGTATTTCTAATTCGTCTAGTTGTTCTTTTGAAACTTCAGAGGGTGCTTCCATCATCAGATCACGCCCATCCCCTGTCTTGGGAAATGCAATCACCTCACGAATATTTGGTTCGTTTTCCAACACCGACATAAGTCTATCAAATCCGCAAGCGATTCCTCCATGGGGCGGTACTCCATAGGAAAATGCTTCCAGTAAATGCCCGAATTTTTCTTTGATGTCTTTTTTCTTGTTCCCCATTACTTCAAAAACAGCAGCGAGAATGTCTGCATCATACGTACGCAGCGAGCCTCCACTTACTTCATTGCCATTAAGTACCAGATCGTACTGGTGTGCCAATAGATCTTTAGGCGCTTTTTTGAGCATTTCCATGACCTGTTTAGGATCGTCAGAACCATCAGAAAGTTTTGGACGTGTGAAAGGATGATGTACTGCATCTAGACGCTTTTCTTTATCCCGCCATTCAAACATTGGAAAATCTACAACAAACAAGAAAGCGAGTTCGTCAGGATCATCAGGATTAACACGAACATCTGGACGATCAGTTCCATACTTCTCCATCGCTTCTTTATACGAAATAGTGGGAATTGAACCGTCTTTATTAAGTGTAAGTTTTTTATTGGGATAGAGCTCTTTCACCAAAGATAAAAACATGTCCTGGGTTAGTGACAAAATCTCTTCCTCAGATACAAAACTTGCCTCAATATCAATTTGTGTAAATTCGGGCTGACGATCACCGCGTGTATCTTCATCTCTAAAACAACGGGCAATCTGGAAATAACGCTCTAGTCCAGCCACCATCAGCAACTGTTTATATTGTTGCGGAGATTGAGGAAGCGCATAAAACATTCCACTATGCAACCGCGAAGGAACTAGATAATCACGTGCCCCCTCAGGTGTCGATTTAGTCAAAATAGGTGTCTCAACTTCAATAAATTCCTGCCCGGATAAAAATTTCCGCACAAACGAAAGAGCCTTGCCCCTCATAATAAGGTTGTCGCGCATACGAGGACGACGCAGATCGAGATATCTATATTTCATCCGCACATCTTCGCCGATATCATATCCATCCCCCTCAACGGAAATCGGGGGTGTTTCAGCAGAAGCAAGGACTTCTAGGTCGTGGGCCTCCAACTCAACATCACCGGTAACTAAATCAGAATTCTTCATGTTATCGGGACGTTCTTTAACTAATCCAGTAATCGTAACTACCCACTCGGACCGTAACAACTTTGCCTGCTCATAACTGTCATGTTTAGGAGAAAAGACAACCTGCAACAAACCACTACGATCACGCAGATCAATAAAAATAAGTTTCCCGTGGTCACGCCGTGCATTAACCCACCCTGACACAGAGACGTTCTCTCCAGTTTTGCTGTTGATGTCTTTAAGCCACAACTTTTTCATAGATATATCATAACTCAAACCCTATAAAGAACTCAACTCAAAAATCACAACCCTATCAACATCCGGAACAAGTTTAATGCTCCCTCGCTTATCAGTACGCAACACCACACTTCCAACAGACTCCAATCTGGAAAGGGTCTGTTGTGTTGGATGTCCGTACGGATTCTTTCCCACCTCAATGACTGATATCGCTGGAGATACAGCTGCCAAAAAATCCTGGGAAGACGAGTATCCCGATCCGTGATGTGCAACTTTCAAAATGTCGGCGGTAATATTATTTTGCATTAATATCTTTTCAGACTTAGCTCCAATATCTCCAGCATACAAAGCAGTAACAAGCGGATGAATCATTCTCATCACCAGAGATCTCTCATTAACATCGTACACAGAATCATCAGAAGAGGGCCACAGCACCTCAATAACAGTTTCTCCAATAAAAATCCGATCCCCGCGATTCATCACAAGATATGGAATCTTTTTCTCATCCAGTACAATACGAAATTGCTCCCATAGTCCGTTACGATCCCCGTTCCATATCACAACACCAACATCATAATGTTTAATCACATCAAAACTTCCTCCCATGTGGTCTGCCTGAGGATGGCTGATAATCATAAGATCGATACGCTTTGCATGGGATGGGATAACATTATTAAGTTGCTCAACAACACGCTCTCCTCCTCCAGCATCAATCAAAACCTTAGCCCCATCAACAACAATCATCTCACTATCTCCTTGGTGAACATCAAAAAAATACAATGCATCTTGACCAGAATCAGCTGCAACAACCCAACCCCAAACCACCAGGTTGAGTAAAATACATACAACAATTCCCTCACGCACCCACATACCCATATCGATATCGTTTTATCCACACCAGCACTCCGACCATAAGTGCATAATAAACAACCGCGCCAACCCATCCCATGTTCACCTTAATAACAGGCATATTCCCAAACACTTCAATTATCCACACTTCAAGAGAAAGTAGCGGAGAAAGAATTACAGACCCGAGTTGCGCAAATATATGTCCAACAAGTCCTGCCATCCCAACAACAAAAGCAACTGCCATAGTCAGAGGGATGAGTGGCAAAATTAATACATTGGAAAGAACCCCAACAACCGAAAACTGTTCAAACAACAACGATAAAATCGGTATTACCATTAATTGTGCCCCAACCGTTTCACAAAAACTCTGCTTGAAGATCGATCTCAATCCTCCACGAACACGCAGTCGTTCCGCCAGAACAGATCCGAGCGATACAATACCAAACAGTGCAACAAACGAAAGAATAAACCCCGCATCATATTGAATAAGCGAGGGATTGAAAACCAACATCACCCACGCCGCAGCAACAGCAGCATGCATGAAGTTATAAATCCTTGAAAAAATCTGAGCAACAACGACCAGTCCTCCCATAATTGCTGCCCGTACCACTGATGCTTCCGCACCGGTCATCAAAACAAATAATATAATACCAACAAGTGCTAATGGGATGCCGATTCGGCGCGGCAAAACAAACCCAACAATAACAAAAATCGCACTCACCAGAATCGTAATATTAAATCCAGAAAGTGCCACGAGATGAGTTGTTCCGCTCCCCTTCATCGCATCAGAAAATTCACGTGAAAACGATACACTCTCTTGTCCCAACAAAATTCCTGATGCCAGTGCAGCATTGTTTACAGAAAGTGTTCTGTGAAATATATCGACTAGGCGTTGACGGAACCCAAACAACAAACCACGCAGAGAAAACGTATCTGAAGGTACGACACTAACAACCGCAGGATTAGCAATAAGTCCAACAACCTTGTCTCGTTTAAGATATTGAGTTTTTTCATCCAAAGGGCTAATAACTCCATACAAAACAACTTCATCCCCATAAGAGAGCTGATACCACTTATTCAATCGCACAGACACAATATGTTCCGACACCGTTTCTATTAAAAACACCTGGTTCCAAGAAAATGTACGAGGCGATGAAATAATCCGACCCTCAATCTCTCCCTCAACACCGTATTGAGGAAGATATACTTCAAAATGATACGAATCCCAAAGTGCATAGTAGAAGGCACCACCGCACACAGAAAAGACCAACACGCTCAATAAAAGAAAGAATCTACTAGAAGTATAAAAAAACAAAAACAGCGAGAGTATAGACGCCATCATTGTTATGATCACCAAAATCAGAAGCGGAATTCCCGCCCCCCATCCAACAATCCCCAAAATAAAGAAGACGAAAAATAAAAACGCTCCACGAGCAAGTGACATATAAAAAATTTAATATGTGATTTCTTTAGTATAAAAAAGAAATCAGAAAGAATGAAATAAGAAACCTATATAATAACCCCACCTCCCAACAACTTTCCTCTATTGTTATAGAACACAGCAGATTGCCCTACCGCAGGGAAAAACGGCGCCTTCTTATCAAAGAGCAGCTTTCCTCGATCCGCACCGACACGAGCAAGTTTCGCAGACTCAAGCGGGGCACGATAGCGTAGCCGTGCCATAACATTAATTTCCTTTCCTTTCTTATATTCCCTCTTCATTTTATCGTCCAAGAAATTAAAATCAGAAATTAAAACCTCGTCTGACAACAGAGCTTCATCTCCTTCATACGCAACAATTAAACGATTGTTTTTGATATCTTTTTCAACAACAAAAAACGGAACACCGGCGGTATTGGAAAAACCGTGCCGTTGTCCAAGCGTATAAAACCAGACGCCATCGTGTTGCCCAACCTCCTTACCTTGTGTATCAACAATGACACCCTTCTGTGAAGGAATGTGTTGCTTCAAAAACTCAGCGAAATCAAACTTACCCAAAAAACAAACTCCTTGGGAATCTTTCTTCTCTGCCACCGGCAGATTAGCATCCCGAGCAATGTCCCGCACTTTATCTTTCTTAAGATGCCCGACGGGAAAGAGAATGTGTTCAAACCTCTTAAAAGGAACCTGCCATAAAAAATATGATTGGTCTTTGTTATCATCTCTGCCTTCCCACACACCAACACGTCCAAACAAAGAGTGTTTTATCTGCGCATAATGTCCAGATGTAACATACTCACATCCCATCTCCATGGCCTTCTTATATAGTAGTCCAAATTTAATCTGACTATTACAAACAACATCAGGATTTGGAGTAATGCCTTTTTTGTACCCATCCAACATATAATCAACAACTCGTTTTTTATATTCTTCCTCAAAATCAAAGACATAGAATGGAATATCGATATGTTGTGCAACCGCACGTGCATCTTCCAAGTCCTTGTCCTGACACCCATCTACATTATATCCACGCACAAATCCCCCGATAACACGATCAGGATACTTGTTTGCCAAGAGTAGCGCTGCCACAGAAGAATCAACACCTCCCGACATAGCTACTAATATCTTATTGTCTTTCTGAGTTTTCATATAAAGCCACTTTATTTATTTTATACGAAATCGTCAACTTTTTACCACAACTCCACAGCACCAAATTATGAAACACTATTGACGTAAAAGAATATGTATGACACTATGGTGTTCAGAACACGAACAAAAAGGAGGATCTGATGGAAAATTTCTCTATCTTTGCTGTTACGGTCATTTTCTATTTTCTTGTTGTTGTTATATTTAAGGGGTTCCCAGAGACACTCCGGTCGTACGTAAAAAATGCAGTTATTATCGCCCTTCTGTGTCTTCCAATTAACATCAACGGAAACGTATACACTCTTATTGGAAATGCTAAAGGAGAAGAGAATGTTACTTCTGTCTTCTCGGTTTACCAAGATGCAGAAAAACATGCATCTACGCTAATTCTTATAGGGTACCAGCATTCGGGGGAGAATGCACGGGCAGGGTTTTTTGTAGGAAAACAGAGTGCAGAGAAAAAAGCATTTTCTGTGTTTTTTGCAGGAAGCCAGCATGCAAAGGAAAAGGCGGGAGCTTTTGTCGGAGTCTTTCTTACCCAAAAGTCAGACACTGACGATGCTCTTCTTCTGCTTGGTATCTCTGCGAAGCAGGAAGCAGAAGGCTTATCCTTAACTGGTATCGGAATTGTTGGATATCAAACTGCTAGTGAACAAGCTGGTTTAGTGGCTGGAATATCTGGATACCAAAAAGCATGGGGAGTGTTCACTGGAATGGGAGTTTCGGGGTATCAGAATGGAGAACACGAAGCTTCGACTGGGTTTGGTATCTTTGGTTACCAAAGAGCAGAGAATGTCTTGTTCGGCATGGGTCTTTCTGGCTATCAGAAAGCAGGACGTGAAGCAGAAAACTGGTTTGCCATCACCGGACTCCAGAAAGCTGGCAAAAAAGAACGCGTATTTGCTGTGTGGTCTACTCTAACTGCCGAGTAGAGTCCTCATACAATACATTTCCCGCACCAAGGTGCGGGTTTTTTATACAAACACTTATTTTTTTAACTCCTTAAGAAACGCCTCCTCGTTCCAAATTGTTATCCCCTCTTTTTTAGCACGATTCAATTTAGAACCCGGATCTTCCCCCTCAACCAACACATCTGTTTTAGAGCTCACATCAGACTGCACATGCCCTCCTCTCTTTTGAATTTCTTCCTTCGCTCTCGAGCGGGACATACTCTCCAAAGATCCGGTTAACACAATATTCATTCCCAAAAACACTCCTTGTTGTCTTTTTGCTGGCGGCAACAACACAATTCCTACATCAGCAAGCTCCGAAAGAAGTTTCTGATTTGATTCATTTTCGAACCATTTTTTAATACTATCTGACACCTTAGGACCGATATCAGAAATATCCTGCAAAGACTCGAGTGTTTGTTTGGCAAAAAACGAAACCACATTCTTTATAGAAAGCTGTTTATACGCAGAAGCAATACGCTGCGCAAGCATCATAGCGGTCTCTTCCCCAACCTGTGGGATACCTAAAGCATACAAGAATCGTCCGATCGGGATTTTTTTAGACTGTTCAATCTCACGCATAAGATTATCAGCAGATTTTTCACCAAATCCTTCCAAAACAGCAACATCACCCACCTGCAATGAAAACAGATCAGACGCATCAGCAATAAGCCCTTCGTCCAAAAATCTATCGACTGTTTTGATTCCTATCCCTTCAATATTAAATGCGTTACGAGAAATAAAATGCTTAAGCTTGTTCCGATTCACCGCTCCACAATTGGGATTGGAACAACGAACAAACACACCATCACGTTTAGTGATAGATCCATCAACAGGACATTTTTTAGGTAGCTTAATCTTTTTCTCATCACCATCACGCAAATCAGTAATAACTGAAGTAATTTTTGGGATAACATCACCCGAACGTGTAATAACAACCGTGTCTCCAATCCGCACACCCAACCGCTCAATCTCATCAAAGTTGTGGAGAGTCGCATGAGAAACTGTCACTCCCCCAACCTCAGTCGGCTTGAGAACTGCAACTGGTGTAATGACACCAGTACGACCGACCTGAAACTTCACGTTCTCCACAATTGTAGTTGCCTCAATAGGAGAGAATTTATACGCAATCGCTCCACGAGGGGCTTTCCCAACACGCCCAGCCTGCTCAAAACTTTTCTCGTCATTCACAATTGCCACAACCCCATCTACCTCATACGACAACGAATCGCGCTTAGATTCCCACTCGTCACGAAACGCAATAACGTCATTAAGAGATTTAAGAGCACGATTATGAGAGTTGATTGGCAAGCCCCAGGAAATCAGTATTTTATGCTCGTCTTCGTGTGTCTTCTGCCCAACATCCGTAACAACAGAATATAAAAATGAATGGAGATTGCGGGATGAGGCAATCGCTGGATTAAGTTGCCGTATCGATCCAGCCGCTAGATTGCGGGGATTTGCATACGGATTTAATCCTTCACGAATACGTTTTTTATTAATACTTTCAAGATTTTGTTTTTCAATAAATACTTCCCCCCGTACTATCACGCGCGGAGGAACAGGATATGATTTATCCAATTCCACAAGGTTTTGAGGAATATCACCGATAGTTTTTAGATTCTGAGTCACATCCTCTCCGATAATCCCATTCCCACGTGTTGAGCCCTGGACCAATACCCCCTTCTCATATACCAACTCAATAGCCAAACCATCAATTTTAAGCTCTCCATAAAACATAGAAGGGGCCTTGTTTTTAAGTGAAAACCCTAAGTACTTTTCCACACGCTTAAGCCACGCACGCATCTCATCTTCAGAAAACGCATCGTGAAATGAAAGCATCGGAACCTCATGTTCAACTTTTTTAAATTTCTCCAGAGGCTCTCCCCCAATCTTCTGTGTAGGAGAGTCAGCAGAAACAAGATTGGGATACTTTAACTCCAGCTCTTCAAGTTCATTTTTTAGAGTATCGAAAGCAGCGTCACTGACAACTGGCTCATCGAAAGTGTGGTAAAGGTTACGATGATAATCAATGAGCGCACGCAGTTTTTTAATCCTATGCTGTGCCTTCTCTTTATTCATATATTTAATTTCTTGAGTAGATCGAGTGGGTGTATCTTAAGATAATTTCCCTCAACTGTTTGACGAATCTTTTCTCTCTGCTGTTTCGTCAAACGAGAAGGAATTTCATTAACCACGGAAGGAGAAACAAATAGATAGAGTGCATCAAAGTCATCTTTCCAGATTATATTAAATTGTTTCTCAAATTCACGCAAAAAATCATCTTTCACTCTTTCTTTAATGTTTTCAACAGGAATACCGGAACGAAACATGTTCCGGGCTCCTTTCCCTGATCGTGCACCACGTACTCCAAGTCTCCCCTCTTTATCAGAGTAACGAGATTTTTCAACCGAAAATGAGTCTCGCTCTTCCACCATCCCATCTCCCACTACAAAAAACCGGGCATTCTGCCTACTGGCAACAATAAATAAGACATTCAGTTCTTTAAATTGCGGGAGTTGTTTAGGAATGTGCATATCTCTATTATATCACAAAAGAAGTCCAAAGAGAGTTGGGGATGTTTCTGCACAAAAACAAACAGCGGATCTCTTATTCGCTGTTTTTTATTGCTGTCGGAAGTATTCTTCAAGGCCTCCTTCCAAATGTTCGATATTATATCCCTTATTCTGCAATTCGCGAGCAACAATTTCACACCGCCCTCCTGTTTTGCAAATTGCAACAATCTGTTTATCTTTTGGGAGTTCTCCCTTCATCGCTTTCACGAATACCTTCCCCATAGGAATGTTTTGAGCCCCTTCAACAGTGTCGCTGGTACCAAACTCATCCTGCTCTCGGACATCAAGCAGCTCAATATCCTCCCCCTGAGCTAGTTTCTCTTTTAATTCATGTGATTTCATAATACGACAAGTAATTTACTTTTATTATACAAGTATATCACAAAAAACGCCCCCTAAAGGGGGCATGTGAGTTCTTTTGGACCAAATGGCATTGGAAAAAGATCACCAATAGTTGTGAAGCCAATTTGTCCGTTAGACATTAGACAAAACACTTGCACATTCTCATTCATGACATGTTCCCAAATAATTTGACGGCACCGACCACAAGAAAAAACTAAATCATTGAGGTCGGTAATGGGTGGACCAACAAGCTGTGGGAGAATCGTTATCTCGACGTCATCAGGGCCTCCAGCCACAACAACACACGAGATCGTACTGTCGGGTCCTTTTGAACAAATCATTGCATTAATGGCATTTTCTTCAGCATGAGTTGTTTCAGAGAGCGTGCATTTTTCAATATTGCACCCGGTGAATACAGCATCATCAGAAAGTACCGCCGCACCCACCGTATGACGAGAGTATGGTGCATACGCATTTGCACGCGCTTCAACTGCCGCGGCTAGTAATCCAGGGATATGATCCCCAAATTCATCAACATTAGCAATGGTTACTTGAATTTCTTTACGTAGTGTTTTCATTGTGCCTCCACAGTGCTACTACAACCATACATCATTTCTACCACAACGCAAGAATCACCAAACAAAAAACCGCCCCTGGATGGAGCGGCTTTCCATATGCCAATTACATCAATTTCTTGGCATCCTCTTTGGAGAGAAACTTGAATACGTTTTTGCCACATTTCTTACAGACACCCCTAGCGGAATACCGATTCTTCTTCTCGGTAACCTTAGGATCTACCATCTCCTGCATGGTCGGTTTTTTGTTTACCCGACAACTCATACAAAGCGCTTTCATACACATTATATATTACTATTGATAATCTACTCGTAGTATAACGCTTTTAATACTACAAAACAAGTGGATATGTTATGTAAGTCGTACATGGTTTAGATTGACTTATCTAATATAAATACATGTATACTTACTATTAGATTCAAGAAAGTGGTTTTTATAACCATTTTCAGTTGAAAACTGAATACAGAAAGGATCATATAAATGCACACACCCAGTAAGAAAGAAATCCTGAACTTTGTTCGCGAAAGTAACGCTATTGAGAATATCTTCGAGGACGATACACATTTACTTGTCTCGGACCATATCTCTGCGATTGAATATGCGCTTGTCACCCTTCAAGAAGGAAGTCTGCCCACCTATTCGGATATCCACCGGATACTTCTTACCTCTGAACCAGAGAAGACTCCTGGATTGTATCGGCAAGTACGGGTACGAGTTGGGAGTTGCGCTGTACCCTCCCCAGCACTTCTTGAAGAACTTATGACCAACCACTGGAATACTGTCCTCGCAGGCCCGGAGCAAAAAGCTACCAAACAATGGGTATGGGATATGCACTTTGAGTTTGAATCCATTCACCCATTTATTGACGGTAATGGTCGCGTGGGAAGAGTGGTAATGAATGCTCTGCGATTGCGGCACGGATTATCCTGGATAACTATCCGTGCAAAAGATAGGTGGGAGTACTACCAAAAAATAAAGGATTATCGCAAACGATCTTCTACATAAACAAAACTGTAGATAAATCAAGAATAGTTCATCACAGTCGCCCCAGTATTTGTCTGGGGCGGTTTTTATTTTTATTGAGAACTTTTGAAATTTATTTAAAAAAGTTCGCCAGACATATAGTCTTGAGCGAACTTTAAACTAAACAAGTACTGATCGCGAATATTAACGATTTTGTCTATACCAGTCTGCTGCAGCTCTGTTAGCTGACTCCCGAACGCTCCTATTTATCTCGCGAAGCCTCGCATCGTTTTCTTGACTCTCTCTGCTTCTTCCTGATCTCGCCGCATCCTCCTTTGCTCGAACATAATCACAACCAACGCAACCACAATTTTCTGGATGTTCCATACGACTCATTTCACATCTCCTTTCTTTGTTAAGGTTCTATAACCCTATTCTAGCTTTGCATAGTCATTTTTTTTGTCAAACTGTTGTCGAAAACCGACGGATATGATATTATTATCCCCCATGATCAGCGAAATTCTTAAAGATCTAGGAATACCTAAAAATGCCGTACTTGCATATGAACACCTCCTTGAATTAGGAGGAGTTACGGCCAGAAAATTATCAGAGAATTTAGGTATTCCTAGATCATCTATTTACGATAACTTGAAAATTCTTCGGGAGAAAGGATTAATCGCAGAATTTGAGAAAGACGGCAAGAAGATATTCCAAGTAGATAATCCTGATAACATAAAACGTCTTATTGATCTTGCAATTCATCGATTGCAAGAGAAGCAAAGAAATTTAAAAACACTACTCCCCACATTACAGAAACAAACATTTTCTGCAGAACCAAGAATAAAATTCTACTCAGGAAAAGAAGGTGTTGCCCAGGTATTATATGACCTGAACTGGTATTCAAATACAGAAATATTAACAATGTGGCCCTTTCAAGAGATGGATGAGGTGCTGGGTACTCAATATCTCAATGATTTCCAACAACACCGAATAAAAAACAAAAATGAAATTCGAGCTATTTGGCCTAGTAATCAAAAAAGTCTTAACTTAAAAAATTACCCCTTTTTTGGGACAGGCAAACGGCATCTGAGAAAACTGCGTTTAGCACCTTCTTTAATGCAATGGAAAATGGGCTATGCAATATATGGAAATAAGGTATCTTTTATATCTTCGCGTAAAGAACTTTTTAGCTTTATTGTGCAAAGCCAAGACTTCGTTAATTTAATGAAAACACAATTTGAGGCAATCTGGAAAATATCAGAGCCATTTAATATAGGAGAAAAGTTTAGTAAGAATTTTTTAGAAAGTATTTATGAATGAAGCATCCCTATATCTAATTAGAGAATGAATAACTTTTTGCCCCGAGGGTAGATAAATCAAGAATAGTTCATCACAGTCGCCCCAGTATTTGTCTGGGGCGGGTTGGTATTCATTTAATATGATCTTAGACAACTCCTGAAAATGTGGACTGTATTGGATTTGGTTTGAACCAGATTATACGGGAATTGTACCAGTGGCAGAAACTCAAACAACAAGCATTGGACGTCTGTTGACGACGTGTAATCTCTCTTGCTCATCCCACGGAATAATGGTGAGCTTCGGCCATATCGTGGTCCATCGTTTTACTTTGTTCAAGTAAATCTCCTCGGTGATTTGTGTTTTGTTTGGCCCTATAACCATTTTTAGAAGATCGTCTATTCCATATGGAGCGTAAACAACGAACTCATTATTATCGTTGTATTTCACTCCAATACTTGTAGCGGTCGTAGGCCATGTGCTGATGGCATCTTCAACCGATGTGTAGGGTTTAATTGCATATCCGAAATGTTTTTCATACCAAAGATGAGCGCGGGCTTCATTTTTAATATCCAATGTTGCAACAACAGCACCAAGGAGTTCTTTTCCTCGGTGGATTAATTCATCTTCTTTCTCATAGGAAATGTCAGAAGTGTCATAGTATACAAGGTCGAAGTCATTGATGCCGTTTTCTAAGCTAAACCCGTGTAGCGTGTTCCACACGGTTTGTGCAATACATCCAGCCCCTAGATACCAGTTTAGCATTTGAAGTTTGGGGGCTTGTTTTAAGATATACAGAATATTCCTACTCTGTTCCAGAATATCTCTCAACTTTTTAAAATCGTCTGGAGGTTTTTTCATTTGTGGACCCGATCGGATTCGAACCGACGACCTCCTCATTGCAAATGAGGCGCTCTACCAACTAAGCTACGGGCCCTTTTAAGCACCACTATCATGCCAAAAAAGCGCCTGGAGCACAAGAGGGCGATCAATTATTCGTCTTGGTAGTATTGATCAAAATTCTCCATCAGTTTATTGAACTGTGCATTAAACTGATTGATTTGCTCACTATCAGAGTTAAGTCCGTCAATTACATCATTAATCTCTGCATAATCAGTATAGTTATTAATATATTTATTCTTAAGCAGGACCAGTAATTGGTTAAGACCGTCACTATACGCAATCATCTTATTGATTAAAGCGGCCTCAGAGCTAATAGCAACAATAGCTGTCTGGCGAGCATCATCCGGAGAGATCTCTGGAATAGCAAGTGCCATCCGTTCTAGTGCTCCTGCTAACAAGACAGCCTTATCACGTGCCGTTTTACTGTTTCGGATTTCTCCTAATACAATATCCAATTCACGGGAGTCCCCTTCTTCTGCCTGTAGCAGTCCGATGTTGTCGGCCGTCCCTTGCAATATATCAACAATATCAGTAGCTAAGAGACTTGCCTCAGATCGTGCCTCGGTAAAAGAGGAGGGGATTTGGTTTTTTGCCAGTGGAGAAATTACAAAAGCCAAAAAAGCAATCACAAATAATCCTACAACCCCAATCATTGCAACCGAAAGTTTTTTTGAAAACCGCGTACGCATATATTAAAAGGTATCATGTTTGTAAAAAAACTCAACCCACCCCCCCTCTTGCTCTATTTTAAAAATTCAGTACAATACTCAATACAGCATGCGGGTGTAGCACAGTGGCTAGTGCACTTGGCTTCCAACCAAGAGACGCGGGTTCGATTCCCGTCACCCGCTCCAAGATTAGACTTTCTGTTTTCTAATATATACACAAATAAAAAGACCCTCAAACCGAGGATCTTAACAATATTAATACGACTCCTGTGAGTGGTAAGAAGGGTCATGGGGCGGGAGATCGTCGAGATCTAATTCGTCAAGTGAAATTCCCTTCTCTTCCGCAATTCTTTCGGCGTGCATCTGCCGCTCTTCCCCTTTTTGGTTAGGTACAAATTTTTGACATGACCCACTTATGGAGGCACTGCATTCACACATAACAGGAAAAAAAATACTACCAGTTCCCCCTACTCTCCCGCTACACCGGCTCACCTCTTTGCCATACTGTGCCCAACTAAACAACAACGTAAGGTCTTCATGATTAAAGCGAAACTTATTCACTTCACCACGTGATGAAATGCCCATAAACTCATGGTGGCGCAATTCACAACTTCCATCATGTTCACAATACTGGCACTGCACAAAATATCCGCCATGTATCTCTTTCATCACACACCCCCTGTTTGGATATGTACTATTTGCACCATATCAAAAAACACATGCTTATTCAATAAGCTCTGTAATCTTTGTTTCAGGCATAGTTTTTCATCTTCCATCTTAATTTTTAATAAAAACAACCTTTATATATCCACCTTAAGCCACCCCTTATTTATTGTTAAGGGTTTTTACTTATCCACCTGACAAGCTTTCTTTACAAGACTAATATGGTATTATAAATGTATGGCTACAAACACATATAAAAAGATAAAAACTCTGCGCGAGCAAAATAAATTTTCTCAAGAATACCTTGCAAAGAAGCTCGATATTTCTCGCCCCACTTATATACAAATTGAGAAGGGAAAACGAGACATCACAGTGCCAGAGGCAAGAAAGCTTGCCATGATTTTTGGATTGAGTTTAGAAGATTTTCTTGGAGATAAGGCCCCCACTCTTTCTGATGTAGTGCTGAAAAAAGAAAAGGCAAAAGAGAAGGAGGGCGATATCCGTATTATTATGCCTCGAGCGGATGTAAAGAAATTCAAAGAAGTGCTTCTTTATGTTTTAAGCAAGATTGGTGCAAAGCCAAATATTGGAGAGACCGCTCTCTATAAACTTCTGTATTTTATTGATTTTGACTTTTATGAGAAGTTTGAAAACCAACTTACTGGAGCGCGGTACATAAAAAATCATTGCGGCCCCACCCCTATTGAATTTAAGAAAATTGTTGAGGGGATGGAGAAAAAGGGAGAGATTGAGCGCGTCAAAAGCAGCTACTTCCAGTATGATCAGAAAAAGTATCTACCGCGCAGAGAGCCGGACTTAAGTAGTCTTTCTGCACAAGAAATTAAACACATTGATGAGGTTCTTGCTCGATTATCAGATAAAAACGCTAACGAGCTCACTGATTACTCACACAGCGATGTGCCATGGAGAGTGCACAAGTCAGGAGAGACGATCAGCTACGAAAGCGTATTTTATCGAGATCGGGATCACTCTGTAAGAAATTACGAAGATGAAATTTAGTGAAATCAATAAATTTTCAAAAGATTTCAAGCAACTATCAAAAAAATACAAATCTTTACCAGATGATTTACTTGAATTCAAAAAGATCGTATCAGAAATCCCCCTTGGTAGCGGAAAACACTTTGTAGTTCTGCACGACCTAGAGAATATAAAGATTCTAAAGGCGCGCTTCTTTTGCAAATATCTTAGGGGCGCGTCTTTGCGTATTACCTATGCTTATGTCAAAACCTCAACCACCATCCACTTCATAGAACTATATTTTAAGGGCGAGCAAACAAACGAAGATGAAAATCGTGTTAACGAATTCTTACATTGGTTTAATAAACAGCAGAAAGATTAATACTAAAAATTTATAAATGAGTTGGTATGAAAATAAAACACCCAACACATATACTGTAATAAAAAAATTAAGGCTATGAAACTGCTAAATCAGGAGTAGTCTTCGAGCTAAATCAAAACTCTGACAGCTCAAGGTCTTATGTGGTGGTGTCTGTACAAAAAAGTTAGAACTCATTTTCAACAGGGCAATGACTAACTGCCCCGCCACCGCTCGCTCCGCTCGCGTGCTAGGTTTTGACGCTCGGACGGCTCGGCATTTCTCCCC
>SDBS01000722.1_pt1 | contig 32845 bp, 31 predicted proteins | sample 2277091 | NCBI WGS metagenome assembly SDBS01 (sample SAMN10404972, study PRJNA504765) | marine sediment metagenome | isolation source: marine sediment core GS10_PC15, 163 cmbsf | place: Arctic Ocean: Southern Knipovich Ridge | collected 2010 | reverse complement strand
GCCGGGCGACGGCCCCCGGTGTTGGTGTAAGCGTGGTAAACGGGTAAGCGGCGATCTTGGGCTCGGCGGCGGAGGCCTGTTTTAAAAACGTGGATTTCCCGGCGTTGGGCAGACCCACCAACCCGACGTCGGCAATCAAGCGCAGTTCAACTTTGAGTTTCCGCTGTTCTCCCGGTTGCCCGGCGGTAGCGTTGCGCGGAGTTTGATGGGTGGGGGATTTGAAATGTGTGTTGCCCTTGCCTCCTCGGCCACCGCGAGCCACGATCATCCGCTGACCGTCCTTAATCAAATCGGCCAGGATTTCACCGGATTCGGCGTCGGCAATCACCGAGCCCGGCGGCACGCGGATTATTGCGTCCGCGCCCGACTCTCCGGTCTTGTTCTTGCTCGAACCGTGTTTCCCTTTTTCCGCGCGATAATGGCGGCGGTATTGCAAGTCCAACAGCGTGCCCAGGTTTTCATCGGCCACACAGACCACATCCCCACCCTGGCCGCCATCACCCCCATCCGGACCGCCCTTGGCCACGAACTTCTCCCGGCGAAAGCTCACACAGCCATTGCCGCCGTCACCGGCGGCAACCTCAATAGTAACTTCGTCGACAAATTTCATCGTCACGGACTTCACTTTCTAGGCGGGCAGGGAGCGCCGCTCAGCCAAGGTGTTTCATAATCTCACGCAAGGTATCGGTGACATGCCGGACCTCGCTTTTGGTCATCTCCGGATAAAACGGCAAGCTCATCGTCGCCCGGAAACTAGCCTCCGCTTCGGGAAAATCGCCCGGCCGACAGCCATACCGGCGGCGGAAATGGGTCATTAAATGCAGGGGAACAAAATGCACGCTGACCCCAATGTCCCGCCGGGTGAGTTCGGCTAGAATCCGATCCCGGTTTTTGATTAATGCCTGATCGGTTAAACGTATCATCATTAGATGAAAAGCCGAACGGCCCCCGGGTGGGGGTTCGGGGAAAGCCAAGCCCTCGATGCCGGCCGCGAAATTTCGATACCAACGGTCGATCCGCTCCCGTTTTTTCTGCAATTGCGTAAACCGCTTGAGTTGCGCCCGGCCGATAGCGGCCAGCAGATCGGGCATATTGTATTTATATCCCTGTGCGGTAACATCATACGCCCAGGCCCGGCTGCCGTAACGGTCCCAGGTCCCCTTGCTGATCCCGTGCCGCGAGAGAATTTGCATTTTTTTATCCCACGCCACGCGGTCGGTAACCACCATCCCTCCCTCACCGATACAGAGGTTTTTTGTTGTATAAAAGCTGAAGGTGGTGGCGTCGGCCCATTGGCCGATTGGTTTGTTTTTCAACGACGCGCCCAGCGTATGCGCGCCGTCCTCGATAACCTTAAGTTTAAAACGCCGGGCAATTCGGCGGATTCCATCGGACCGGCAGGGGATGCCGCCGATCCCCACCGGGAGTATGACCCGGGTGCGGGAGGTGATTATTGGTCCGATGCCGTCCGGGTTAATTGTATACCCACCCGGTTCGACATCGACAAAAACCGGTTTGGCCCCGCAGTAGGCGATCGCTTCCGCCGTGGCGACAAATGTATACGGCGTGGTAATTACCTCATCGCCCGGCACCACGCCTGCGGCCAGCAACCCCAGGTGCAGCGCGGCCGTGCCGCTGGAGGTCGCCAGCGCGTATTTGACCCCCAGGAACTCGCGCATTTCCTCCTCGAAACGGGCACATTCCGGTCCGGAGGTCAGCCAGCCACGCTTCAGCGCCCTGGCAATTGCCGCTTTTTCCAGCTTGCCGACCGGCGGGCGATAGAAATCAATCTTTTCGTTTCTCTTACCCATTGTACTGACGATAACAGGCCTCGACAGCGCGGATCACCCGATCCACCTCGGCTGTTTTTTGATGAGAATACAACGGCAGACTTAAAATATTTTCCGTGACATAATCGGTTATCGGCAGTCGCTGGTTCTTTTTAAAGAACCGGCAGAAGACCTTCTGACGGTGCACCGGCGGATAAAAATACTTGCGCGTATCGATGCGCTTTTCGGCCAGGAAAACCGCGAAGTCGTTACGCGTGAAACCGGCCTGAGTCGGATCAATAATGACGGAAAGGTCCTTATATGACGATACCGCTACGGGTGGAATTTTTTGAAAATATAAACCAGGCAAACCGGCCAGCCGGGCTTTATACCGCTCAACCAGCTTGCGCCGTCGCGCGGCCATTTTTGGCAGCCGTTGCAGCGCCGCCCAACCGAAAACCGCATTGAATTCGCTCAGCCGGGCATTCAAACCGACCATGCTGCAATCATAGTTTCCCGGATTGCCGTAATCGCGGGCAATTTTTAGTTCCTCAGCCAGCTTTTTCGAGCGGGTGGTGATAATCCCACCCTCCCCGGCCGGGGCCAGTTTTGTGGGCGAGAGGGAAAATATCTCGGCATCACCATAGCTACCGAGGGGTTTACCCTTGTATGAAGCGCCAAATCCATGTGCGGCATCAAAAAACAGCCGGAGGTTGTGTTTTCGGGCCATGCGGGAGAGCGCCGGTATGTCCACCGGGCAACCGAAAACATGCACCGCCAGGATCGCCGAGGTCTTTTTGGTGATCAGTCGCTCGACTGATGTCGGGTCGAGGTTAAATGTCTCCCGGTCACAATCACAGAAAACCGGCGTGAGATTATTCCACAACAGCGGCAGCGCAGTGGCAAAAAACGTAAACGACGGCACGATCACTTCGCCGGTCAGCCCGAGCAATCGGGAGACCAGCATCAAGCCGGAAGTCGCCGAGGACACCGCCACCGCATGGGGCACCCCCAGGAGTTTTATCGCGCGTTGTTCGAGTTTACCGACATATTCGGCATTAGTGAGAAAGCCGCTGGCGGCGGCTTTTCGTAAATGCGGCGCCACCGAGGAAAACGGCGCGGTGCTGGGCCGGGTCAGGGGGATATGGGCAGGGTGTTGGGGCATTTAGCAAATCCTTCAGTCCGGTTTGTCACGACGATTATACAGCATAATTCTCCGACGCATCCGGGTCAATCAGATAAAATCCAGAGTTTTCACCTTGCGGGCCAGGATGGGTGCTGCCTGCTTTACAAGCTGTGTAATCAAGAAATGTCGGCTTTTAATTGCCGGATGATCGCGGTGGAAACCGCTTTTCCGGCAAAGACCGGGTCGGCAAGTTTTCGCGGTTTGAACGGGGAGCCGATGGCCCGCTTGAGCCGTCGCCGGGAAAAGCCCACCAATTCATTATACCCGGCATCAACCAGCATCCCCCATTCGGTTACCGTGCGTGCCGTAAGACAGCGCACTCCCGCCCAGTACGCCTCTTTTTGCACGCCGCCGGAATCGGTGAGCACGGCATGTGCGTTGGCAATCAGCCATAACGAGGTGTGATGATTGACCGGCGGCAAGAGTTGGACGCCGTCCAGCCGGGACAGCCGTTTGAGCAATCCATATCGCCGCAGGTTTTTCCGCGTGCGCGGGTGCACCGGGAAAACCAGCGGTTTATCCAGGACCTCGAGCATCCCGAGCAGCCGCCGGAGGTTGTCGGGATCATCGACCGCCTCCGCGCGGTGCAGCGTGATATAGTAATAACCCTGCTTGCGGGGTACCGGCATCGTCTCAAGAATCCCCGCCGGCCGCCGCCGGGGCAGACGGAATGTTTCCGCCATGATATCGCCGACCGGATAAATTCCGGCGGTGATCGCCTCGGCTTTGAGGTTGGTCACCGCCTCCCGGGTGGGACAAAAAAGCCACCGGGATAAATGATCGGCGACCACCCGGTTTTTTTCCTCGGCCATGCGCAAGTCAAACGAACGCAAGCCGGCCTCGATATGCGCGGTCGGGATATTGCGTACCGACGCGGCCAACGCCCCGGCCATCGTGGAGGTCGTATCGCCGAAAACCAGTACGGCGGCGGGTTTGATTTTGCCGAAATATTTGTCCAACCGGTCGATCATCCGCGCCAGTTGACGGCCAACCGCCGACCGACCGACATTTAAACTGATATCCGGCGCGCGAAGTTGATATTCGGCGAAAAAAGCATCGGACATTTCCGGGTCGAAATGCTGGCCGGTATGCGCCACCCGGGAAGCAAAGGCCCGATCCAGCTTGCGCAGCAGGGCGGCGAGTTTGATAAACTGCGGCCGCGCCCCCACGACCGAAACGACTATAGGTTTCGCGTTGGCCATCGGCGATAATTTACGCGTTCAGCGGCGAAAAACCACCTAGAAGATTTCCGGCAATTCTACCGGAATCGGTGATCGGCTTTGACCGAAACAGGTATAATCAGTGGTGGAAAATGGTTGACAAATACCATACCGGGGTATTATATATTGCGCAGTAGCCGTATTGTGGAGGTAAAACCAGTGGCCCACCTGATAAGAGACAAGAAAAAGCTTCTCAATCGCGTACGCCGCATTCGGGGTCAACTTGACGCGATCGAGAGAGGTTTGGAAGAGGAACAAGAATGCGCACCGATTCTTCAGACTATTGCCGCATGTCGGGGCGCGATGAACGGGCTGATGGCTGAGGTTCTCGAGGGACATGTCAGGTTTCATGTTGTCGACCCTGACCACGAACCGACCTCCGATCAAGCCAAGGCGACGCAGGATCTCATCGACGTCATTAAGACCTACCTAAGGTAGCCATGGAGGGGACGCGTAGTGGCCTTGAGTGAAAGTATCGCAATTTTTTCGACGGCTTTTTCGATTGGAATGATACATGGCGTTGAGCCGGGACATGGTTGGCCGGTGGCGGCAGTTTTCGCACTCAACCACCGACGACGGTGGTGGTACGGCATCGGGGCGGCGAGTATTCTTGCGGTGGCCCATCTCGTATCTTCTTTTGCCGTCGTCGCCGTCTACGCGCTGGCCAATAATTACCTGGCACTGGACTCATTTCGCTGGATGCACCTGGTCGCCGGGGGATTACTGCTAGTGATGGCGATTCATCAATGGCGTGCTGGGCGTCACCATCACCATCATCACGGCAATGGAGATAGCAGCACGCACGATCATACCGCCAAAAGTAAGCGCCCGGCGGCAAGCAGTCTGATCGGACTCGTCGGTTTTGCCTTTGCGCTCGGGTTTGTTCATGAGGAAGAGTTCGCGATCATTGCTTTGGCGGCAGGAAAAGCTAATCCGTGGGCCACGATGGGCGTATATGCTTTGGCCGTCGGACTTAGTCTTATTATTCTTACTTGTCTCGCTATCGCCACATTCAACCGATTTGAGGAACGGTTGCGCCCTTATGAAAAAGCATTACCACGGGTGAGCGCCATCATTCTCGGAGCGATGGGCATGGCCTATGTCTTTCGGCTGATCTGAGGTCCCTCGTGGGAAACCATCATGCGGAGTTGTGGTCCTGCGGCAGGAAAACAGCAAAACCCTAAAAAGATTCGGCGTAAGCAGGAGGTTTTAAATGAAAGAAAACTTATCAGATGGTAAGCGAAAAGGGCATGATACCCGTCGGCAGAAGCGGTCGCCGGAAAAGTCCCGGAAACGGACGGGCTTGAGCCGCCACCTGACCCCGCTCAAGATGGGTCTGGGCGTGGTCATCCTTGGCGCCGCTCTGTTTTTTGGTCCGAAGTTGTTTGACGATGGGGGAACAACACCATCCCGCCCGAAGCCGGGGGCTACCACGATCAACCCGGCCCCACCGGGCGCCAGGAAGCCGGGAGCTACCACGGCCCTCACCACCCCACCAGGCGCCGAGAAGCCGGGAGTTACCACGCTCATCCCAGCCCCACCCGACACCAAAGTGCCAATTAACGACGTTGATCCTGTAACCGGCAAACCTATCACTCCAAGTTCCCCGATGAAGACCTATGAGGGATACGTCATAGCATTCTGTTGCGCGAAGAGCGCCGGGTATACAGGCTGGGACCGGATGAGCGAGACCGAAAAGGAGGCGTTAGTTCGACGATACTTGAAATGAGAATGCAGGGGGCACGGTGGTGCAGGGCAAAGGTGTTCGCGCATCGACTCCCCCCAGGCGGGCCTCAGTTCCATTGGGGCACTACGCCGCAAGGGTCGACGGGTGCTCCTGGCGCAATTCAATTGCGGTCACTGCCCCGCGAATTTAAGCTTATCACCATACTCGGCAATTAGATCCGCTTGGATTTCTTCGCCGGCTGTGCCCGCTGCGAGTTTAGATTTAACAAGATCCATGATCCCATGCGCCACAAGACAATGGCAGTTTAACAACGGTGCCTGTGTGGCGTCTGTCCCGGGACAGCGGAAATCGGCCAGAATCCAGGCGTCTTTTGATTCCAAGGTGTGCGGGCAGTTGGCTGTCGTTGATGCGACAGGCAAAGTGCCACTTGATATTGGCACCAGATTACTATGTCCAATCCAGTAACCACCGATCAGCCCAACCAATAAACCGACCATTGCAATTAGGACCGGATTAACGGCGTTGGTTTTCGATCCGTTCATATATTACCTCCTCGAATCAAGTACCATTTGTCTGCTCCCGCCCGGTGCCGCCCCAACGACCGGGACGACTGTGGGTTTGGCTTTGGCCATCGCCAGGTAATCTACGGGTTCGCGGGCCAAAAATCACCTAGAAGATTTGCGGCAATTCCGCCAAACCAGTGATGATCCGCTCAACCGGATAATCCGCAAATGCCTCGACGGGCGTCACTCCAGATAGTACCGCGATGAAAAGTAGGCCCGCACGCTTTGCCGTTTCGGCATCGGTCACGCTGTCGCCGACATACAGCGCCGAGCGGGGAGCAGTGTTCATTTTCTCCAGGGCCAGCGTAAGCCCCTCAGGGTCTGGCTTGGGCCGGGTTACATCCTCGCCGCCGATGATGACCTCGAATGACTCCAGTAATCCCGCCCGGCGCAAAATGGTCTGGATCCGGTAGCGAAATTTCGTGGAAACCAGTCCCATGTGAAATCCTTTGTCGATCAGAGCGCCAATCACTGCGGGAGCCGAGGAGTAAATCTGCGTTTTATCGGCCATAATCTCATCGGCCCGCTGGATGAACAGCCGGCGGAACTCGGCGATTTTCTCCGTTGATTGCCGTCCGGTGAGTTTTTCCAATGTATCGATCAGGGAAAGACCTATCGTCGAGCGAATCCGGGGCGGCGACTCGGCGGGCAACCCAACACCGGCCAGGGCATGGTTGATACACTCAATAATCCCGGCGGAGGAATCGGCGATGGTATAATCAAAATCAAAGATGATAGTCTTGATGTTTTGTTTCATGTTTTGGTATACGGCCGGCCTCTCGATATATCCGGCGGAAAACGAAAAGGCACCCGCTGCCGGGCGCCTTTATCAACCAAAAATCTTGCTGCCGAATACTTTCCGCCCTAATGTACCGCGAGCAGTTCGACTTCAAACAATAGCGTCGAATTTGCCGGGATTACCGGCGGGTGTCCCCGCTCGCCATAACCCAACTCCGGCGGGATAAGCAACTCACGTTTGCCACCGACTTTCATCCCGGCGACACCTTCGTCCCAGCCCTTAATTACCCGACTGGCCCCGAGGGGAAACGAAAACGGCTGGCCGCGATCAACCGAACTGTCGAATTTGTTGCCCTTTTTGCCGTCCACATACAACCAACCGGTGTAGTGAACATCGACTGTTTTGCCTTTTTGGGCTTCGACACCCTCACCGGCGGCAAGATCGTGCCATTGTAGTCCTGACTCACTCGTAGTCCATTCGACTGCCACAGGTTTCTCCTTTTTGGCAACTTTCTCCGGTTCGACCTTTATTTTGGGGGGCATGTTGGCTTTGGTCTTTACGGTGCTGTCAGCCGGCGGCGCAGGTTCCCTTTTGGTCAACTCAAACGCAAATATTCCCCCGGCTTGATGAAAATCACCCGCCATTGTTTTACCGTCTTCCGCGACGACGCCGGCAAATTTCCGCTCGCCCGGCACACCGGGAAAATCGAAAGTGATGGTTAAGCTGTCGAGTTTGATATTCGTTAGCGGCAAGTCTTTTTCCTTTTGAGCGGGGATGTCGATATCGCCAGTCAGGCCGCTGTCACCCCGGGCAAATTCAATGGTAACTCCCAGTTCGGTCCCCTTGACGATTATGGCTCCATCCCAGGCGCCGATGATATCAACGGCCGTCGCCGATGTCGACACCGCGCCGATCAGACAAATCCCAAGGATAATTACGACCCCACCGCTTATCCTCCTACCTGGTACAAACATGCTCAGACTCCTCCCAAAATGTGAAAGAATTTCCATCAAGACAGATGTTTAGATCCACCCTTTACACGTTCAAGCCATTAGCTGAAAAATCCCTCGATTGTTTCAATAACAAACGCCTGCTCGTCCTCAGTTAGATACGGAAAAACAGGGATCGATACAACTTGCGCGGCGCGCTTTTCACTATTAGGGAAATCACCGGCTTTGTATCCCAGTTCGGCGTAGCATTCCTGCATGTGCAAGGGGATCGGATAATAAATCGCATGGCCGATTTGTTTTTCTTTCAACCGTTCCATAAGTGCGTCGCGGCGGTCGGTGGCGATGGTGTATTGATTATAGATATGCCGGCAGTCGGGCATCCGAAACGGCAATTCCAGATCGCCGACATCGGCGAGTTCCCGGTCATAAATAGCGGCATGTTTCTCCCGCGCTTCACTCCATTGGTCCAGGTGCGGGAATTTGGCCAGCAGGATCGCCGCCTGGATGGTCGCTAGCCGGCTGTTATACCCGGCGATCCTATGATAATACTTGGGTTTTGATCCGTGCACCCGGAGGATGCGTAACTGATCAGCCAATTCCGGGTCGGTGGCCGTGATCATGCCGCCGTCCCCCGCGCACCCCAGGTTCTTGGAGGGGAAAAAGGAAAAACATTCCGTATCGCACAGCGCCCCGGCTTTTTTGCCCTTGTATTCGGCGGACAATGCCTGCGCCGCATCCCCGACGGTTTTAATTCCTTTCGCCCGGGCTGCCTCAATAATTGAATTCATCTCGGCGATCTGGCCGAAAAGGTATACCGGCATGATCGCTTTGGTTTTGTCGGTGATCGCGGCGGTTACTTTTTGCGGGTCGATGTTATATGTTTGGGGATCGATATCGACAAACACCGGACGGGCGCCCAGGCGGGTAATCGACCCCGCGCTGGCAAAAAAGGAGAACGTTGAAGTGAGGACCTCATCACCGGCGCCGACTCCGCAGGCCCGCAACGCCAAAACCAGCGCGTCGGAACCGGAGGCGACCCCCACGGCATGATCCGCGCCGGTATACTCGGTGATCTTCTCCTCGAATTGCTTGACTTCCGGACCAAGGATAAATTTCGCATGATCCAAAACCGCATGCACCGCGGCATCGACATCGGCTTTTGTTACAGCGTACTCTCGTTTCAAATCCAATAATGGGACCTGCATCATTTACTCCCCGGTCACGTTCAAAAAAAGAAATTCAGGAAATTGTCTGGAGATTATTCGGGCCAGCCCTGATTATCCAGCAATTGTTCCTCCGGAACATCGCGGAATTCCTTAGCCGGTACCCCGGCGACGATTTTTTTGGGCTTGGTATCATGGGTAACCAGCGCGCCGGCGGCTACCAGGGTATCGGCGCCGATTCTTGTGCCCGGTAGAATCGTGGCATTCACCCCGATCCGCGCCCCGCGTTCGGCGATGACACCCTTGAAATGTTTGAACCGTTCCTCCGTGCGCCCGACATAATTGTCGTTGGAGGTGGCCACGCATGGGGCAACAAAGACCCGGTCGCCCAACTCCGAGTAGGCGGTGATATACACGTTCGTCTCGAGTTTGCAATACCGCCCGATGGTACAGAAATTCTCGATGGCCACCCCACGTCCCACAATAGTGAAATCTCCGATGGTCACGTTTTCCCGTACGGTGGACAAATCGGCGATTAACACCTTGTTACCGACCGTGGCCCCGCGATAAATCACCGCTTGCGTACCGATAATGCAGTTGTCGCCGATTTTGGCCGGCGGCAGTTGCTGCTCTTTGGTCACCGCCGTATTCGCCGCGCGCATCGGCTCTTTGCCAACTACCGCGTGGTCATCGATGCGCACGTTATCGCCGATTTCCGTCCCTGGGTGAATAATCACGTGATGTCCGATCCGACACCCGGCGCCGACGACAACATCTTTGTCGATTACGCAGCATTCGCCGATTTTGGTTCCCGCGCCGATTTGGGCGCCGGGGTCGATTATGCTGGTACTCACTCCTCGTCCTCCCTTGTGGGCTGTACTTCAACGGGAGCGCCGCCCTTACTCAGCGACTCCTGTCCCGCTTCCAATACGCGAAGGGTCCGCAGGCCGTCAACAACGCCCGACCGTGGTTGGACACGATCTTTTACGCAAGCGAGGAAATGCTCGATCTCCTCTCGCAAAGGTTCGGACATTTCGATTTTGGGGATTGTAATATCACCGGTGCGCAAGGCGAGATAACCGGCATAGGTGTCGTAGTCCAGCCGGGTGTCGACGCCTTTGTCGAAGACCGTGACTTTTTCGGTGGTCTCGGTGTCCGAGAAAACCGCCATCTTTTTTTGCCCCACCACGGTCAGTTGCCGGATTTTGTGCGGGTCCAGCCAGGAGACATGAATTTGGGCCATGACCCGGCCGCTGTAGTGCAGGGTCATAAATACCACATCCTCAATGCCCGGCTGCAGGTATGACATGCCCGTCGCCGAGACCCGCACCGGGTCCTCATTCAGCAAAAAGCGCATGATCGAGATATCATGCGGGGCAAACGACCACATCGCGTTTTCAATGTCGCGTACCTTGCCCAAATTGACCCGCGTGGCGTAGAGATAATAGATCTCACCAAATTCCCGTTCCATAATTGCCTTACGCAGCCAAAGGACCGCCGGATGGTAGACCATGATGTGACCGACCATCAGTATCCGCTCCTTCTCCCGCGCGAGTTTTTTCAGTCGTTCACCCTCGGCCGAGTGCAAAACCAGTGGTTTTTCCACAAAGACGTCTTTGCCGGCCTCCAGCGCCGCGCGACAGAGTTCGTAATGCGCGGCCGGCGGTGTGGCCACCACCACCGCATCGATATCATCTTTTAACAATCGCGTGAAATCGTCGGTGGTTTCCATCGTGGGATAGGCCTCCCGGACCCGCCCCAAAGTGGCGGGATCACCATCGCAACAGACGATCAATTCCGAGGAATCCGATCCGGAAAAATGCCGCAGCAGGTTTTTACCCCATGCCCCGGCACCAACCTGGCCAATTTTTATCATTGTTTTGCTAATCCTTTCTCGGGGAGTCAATTCCGCCGCCTCAACCCCAGTCCATCCCGGCGCAGTACAGCAAGGGCCGCCATCAAACGCTCATACTTACCCGGCTCTCTTCGCCGCATCACCGCGAAATATTCGCCGGCAAACGACAGGGCGATAATCATTACCAGCGACGCGACGTATGAGGCGGGCACCAGGCGAGCCCGCCGGGGCCGCGACCGCGGGCCTGAGGGATCGGCATAGTCCAGCACCGAAATAGTCGGTGTATCCTGCGCTTCCTGGATCTTGGCGGATTCATATTGTGAAGTCAACAATTCGAGGAGCGTTTCTTCTATTTTAACCCGGCGAATCTTTTCCGCCAGGTCGAGGGCCAGCCGCGGCACGTTCCGCAATCCGGCCGAAAGGAAAATCCGGCTTGTATCACCGCCAATTTCCATTTGTACCAGACGGTGCCGAGTGGCCACGATCCGTTGCTCAAGCGCGGCAACACGGGGGTTTTGTGACGACATATTCTTTTTTAATACCGACAACTCAATTTCGTCGGCGGTTAATTGCGCGTCAAGCGTCGCGGCACTTTGAATTGACACCGCCAATTCATCGTCCAGCGATACCGTCCGGTGTTCACGTTGGAACGATTCCAAATCAGCAGCGGCTTCCGTGAGAGCGTGTTGCGTTTCCACCAACCGTCGGCCGATAAATTCCCGTGTGTTGCGGGCCCTGATATTGACGATCGCGCGGTTAATACCATCGGCACAGGTTACCAGGACATCAACCGTCTGCGCCGCACGGCGGGGAGATCGATCGACGACGCGGACATTTACCAGCCCGGTGAGTTCCACTCTGACTGAAATGGCTTGGCGTAGGCGATTGATCGCGGCATGTTTCGAGGGTAGTTGCCACAACGAATCCAATCGCAATGAATCCACCACGGCGGCGAGAACACGGCGGCTCTGGAGCACCTCGGCGAGAATGTCGGAGGGGGTGGCCATAAATGGAAGTGACATCCCCCCGCCCATGCCCAAATCGCCGATGGAAAAGTTGCGCAGAGTGATCGTCTGAAAGTTGCGATCGGGAGGCAGCACCGAAACCTCTCCCACATATTGTTCCGGAACCACCAAGGAGAACAAGGCGACGATAACCGCGACGGCCAGAGGATACCAGATTACCGCTCGCCGGTTTTTGATCAAGACCTCGATAATCCCCCAGCCACCGACCGAACCCGACGATTCGGTTGAGGCCGAAAACTCTGCTTGGCCTATCTGTTGGGAACGTTGTGTCATAAGCTGATCGGCTATTTAACGACCTGATCGATAACCAAGTACAATGTCGCGACATTACCCAGCACGATCATCGCGTCGCGGAATACCGGCCAAAATTCCTTTTCCCGGACAGTAGGGACCACGATGGTGTCGCCGGCATCGAGTTCCTTGATTTTCTTCTTTTTTACCGGCGTGCCGGTATTTGCCTTGACCACAAAAGTGCCCCGGCGATCCGCTCGCCACGAAAATCCTCCGGCACGCTCAAGGTAATAATCGGGGTCCCGCCCCGGTTCAAAGGGAATCAGGCCTGGATTGCGCACGCGCCCGATTACCTTGACTTGGGGAAGAAACCGCGGCACATTTACGATGTCGCCCTGCCAAAGCGGCAGGTCATAGGCAATATCCCCGGTTTCCAACAGACGCACCAGATCGATCGAGACCTGTCCCGCCGGGGCCAGAGAGTGCGCCAGGATCCACTCGCGCTCCGGATCGGTCTGCAGTTCAACGGGTATCGAGCGCATTCGTGCATCGGTCTCGGTATCGATTAGAAAACGACTGGACCGCACCAGTATAGCCCGACTCAAGTCCGCTCGATCGGTCACGCCGCCGCAGAGAGCAAACAATTCCGAAAGCAATGTCTGGCCGTTTTCAATGGGGTATTTCCCCGACCGGGTAACCTCGCCGCGGATAGTGACCGTGGCTTTCGGGCGGTAATCAACCATTAACCGCACAAAAATTCGATCATCGGACCGCAACTCCAACTCCCGACCGATACCCAAACCGGGAATGGACAGGTTGATAATCCGTTTTGTCGTCGAGGAGTCCTGATTGATGAAGCGAACCAACTCTATTGTCGTGGTATCGGCATCCACGGTGAAACCAAAGGCCAGTTTGACGGCCTCCTCCAGGCGATCTCCCGCCACGAATTCAAAAACACCCGGTTGTTTGACCGCCCCGTTGATCTCGAATACGCCGTGTCTTGTCCGAGCTTTGGGTACGAATATGCAATCGCCCTCAGTCAAATACGGATTGAATGACTCATCGCCAGCGTGGGTAAAACGCAGTTGGTCGATGTACATGGTGTCATCGCCACGGAAAAGGAGTATTCTGCGGCGTGAGGATGACTCCGACCATCCGGCGAGCTCTATTGCCTCGCAGGCATGAACATTGGCGGTCACCCGGTACATCCCCGGATTTTTGACCGCTCCGGTAACCGCCACCCTGAGTGAACGAACCTGCACCAGGGTGACCGTGGTCGGAACGCCGGGATAGATCCTATTGATTTGCCGCAGGATGGCCGCTTTGGCCTGGATCAGCGTCATTCCCGAAAGTGAAATCTCCCCTACCGTAGGTACTATCGCTGTGGCTTCGGGGCTGACCATAACCTCAAAACCCTGATGTACGGCTCCCCACACATTAATTGACAATTTATCTCCGGGACCCACGAGATAAAACTCGGAATCAATCGGACGGTCCAGCGCCCGGAGATCACGATCGGTCAACGGTTGCGGTTCGTCCGACTGCTCTCCAGCTTGCCTGAAGACAAAAACTGTATCACCGGCCCCGGCCAGGGTAATCGTCGAGGATAGCCCAAGGGTGACGGCGACCAGGCCGGCACCCAGGATCCGAAACAGGCAGTTGCCTTTCCGCTGAAATAAGCGGTGAACAGGATTTAATTTAAAGTGGTTTCCGCGCATATCTGCTCCCGGCAAATTAGGTAAGCTTATTGCCCTGCGCCGCTTTGTCAAGTAGGAAAGAAGGCCTGGATGTCAACAACGGCGGTTTACCGGGAGGTGGCTGTGCCGACACCATCGGGCATATCCCGCCACTGAATGACCAAACGCCGGTACTCATCCACGAGTTGGGCAGCGCTCTGCTCATTCGGCGCTTCGGCCTGAAGATAGAAACTGGCCTTCCGGCGATCGGGCGCCACCAATATCCAACGGTCATTCAAAATAATCCGGACGCCATCCACGGTATCCCGTTTCATCCGGCCCGTGTGATTAATCAACCGGCGCATTACACGGCCCTTGCGATTCCAGGGACAGGGGATATCGACCGATTGGAAATGGCCCGGAGTGATCTGGCCTACCCTCTCGGAGATTTTTAATTTTGTCAGCGCCAGCATTTCCAGCAGGCGGGCCGCGGCGTAAGCAGCATCCGCTCCGCGCTGGAAATCCGGAAAAATGAAACCTCCGCGCGTGCCGCCGACAAAGCCAATATCGGGGTCTTCCGCCGCCTCCATCATCGCCAAGTGGTCGTTGCGTACACGGATGAGCTCAAAACCGGCCCGTTCGGCCAGCCGGTCGAGCGCCATGGTAGCAATCACCGGAACGGCGATGCAGGACGGTTTCCGGGTGGCGGCCACCAAGTCGATCATGACCAGCATCAATTCCGGTGGGCTAAGTATGTGTCCCGTTTCGTCAACGACGGTCATCTTCTCGGCCCCGGGATCGAGGAATATGCCCAGGTCAAAGTTCAGTGCGGTCACAATCCGTGAGAGGTTTTCCAGGGTTGCGGGGATATCGGTTAGCACTGCTGCCGCGCGATCCGGATCAATCGAAGAATTCAGCAGAACGGCCTCACAATCCAACGAACCCAGCACGGCGGGGAAGATGTCGGTTGCCGCTCCGTGTGCCGTATCCACGACTATGCGGAACCGTGCATTGCGTAAGGCCTTGAGATCGAGAGACTTGACAAATTCCTGACGATAGATATCCCAGGGCCGCTGGGGATATTCCATCCCTCCCACTTCCGATGGTTGAGCCCGGCGGAAGTTTTCCTGAAAGAAAGCACGCTCCACCGAACGGGCGTTCCCCGAGGGCATGTCTTTGCCGTTGGCATCGAAAAAGATCATATCAAGATGCATGATGTTTACCGGCGAACGGCGGATGTAAACCCCTGCCGCTGCCCGCCCGGATTTAAGGGAATGCCGGACGACGGGGATCGGCAACTGCCGCAAATCCTGGACCTCAATCCCCGATGACGACAACCCGGCCATCAGGGTACGCGCAGTAATATGTGCGACGTCGGTGGCGTCCCGCGAAACAAATACGGATGATCCGAGAGGAAAAATCGAGCCGAACGCCGCGCCCAACCGCGCGGCGAATTCCGGCGTGATCTCCAGGTTTGCCAGACCGGACACCTTGGCATCGGTGAATAATTCTCGGTTCCACTTGTCACCCCAAACCACGCTGGTGGAAACAATGGCCCCCGCCTCTATTTCTTTTTTAGGCCAGACTTTACAGTTGGCTTTAATTACCACCGAGCGTCCCACACGGACGTCCTCGGAGAGGATCGCCTGCGGCAAGACAGTGACGCGTTGCCCCACCCGTACGCGATCGCAAAGAATCGCTTCGGAGATATCGCAGTTGGCCCCCACTTGCACGTGCGACCAGATCAATGAATTGCGCACAACCGAGCCATAATCCACCTCGCTGTGCGAACCGATCACTGAATCGGCAATTCGCGCCCCGGGGCCGATCCGCACACTATCGCCGAGTATCACTTTACCGGAGAACACGGCATCGTCGGCAATGGTCGTCTGCACGCCGCAATAGATTTCCGCTGGCCCGTCCGCGGGCAGGCGCCGGCCGGAGATTTCCATCTCCACTCGGCCATTGAGGATGTCGCGATGGGCCAGTGCATATTCTTCCACATTGCCGATATCGCGCCAGTATCCTTTAGCGACAAAACCGTTCATCGCCCGGCCTTCGGCCAACCAGCGGGGGAAAAGATCGCGCCCAAAATCAACAAACCGCCCGGCGGGCAACTCAGCCATGCTGCTTTTGTCCAAGACATACACACCGGAGTTGATCGTATCGGAAAAAACCTCTCCCCAGGAGGGTTTTTCCAAAAAACGGGTAATCCGGTGATCAGCATCGGTAATCACCACGCCGTAAGGCAGGGGATTTTCCTGCCGGGTTAAAACCAGGGTCGCTTCGCCTCGTTTTTCTTGATGGAAGCAGTATGCAGAATCTAGATCGAAATCGGTCAGAATGTCACCGGAAATAACCAGGAACCGGTCCGCCAGCATATCCAGTGCCAGACGTACACTGCCCGCCGTCCCGTAATCGCCTTCGGGGCGCAAATAGCTTAGATTCACACCCAGATACCGGCCATCGCCGAAGTATTCGGTAATGTGATCGGGTTGGAAATACAATAAAACAACGATATCCTCGAACCCGTGCTTCTTGAGCAGCCGGATAATATGTTCCATCATCGGGCGGTCAGCCACCGGGACCATCGGCTTGGGCAAAGTAGCGGTCAGCGGCCGGAGTCGGGTCCCGAATCCACCGGCCATCACTACGGCCCTGGCCTTGGACGAGTTCACACACACTCTCCGGTTTTCAATGAGTTATTCACCATTGCGTTATTCCATTGTCAAACCATTGCCCCACAAATCGAATTCACATCAAAACATCATATGTGGAAAAAAGCAACTACTTACACCATTCGGCGGCAGAATCATCCTCGGCGGAATCGGCCAGTGGCCTTAGATTTGGTCTCCGGTTTTGCTGGACGGCCTGTTTTGTGCCGGCGGGTTGGCCAGCAGGTTACGATAACGCGCGGAGTCACCCAGGATTCCAACCGCTGTCTTGGTATCCATATCCAACTCAAGATATTGTGGTAGATACCTGATTCCCTGATCGCCGCCAAAGAGGACTGCCGATTCGGCCAGACGCATTTTTATTCGTGGTTCGGCGCCGGCCAACTCCGCTGCACGGTCGATTTCGAGCGGACTTTTCAAATCGGCAAACATCCGCTCCCATTCCGCGGCCGCCGGCGAATAGGCGGCTGCCGATTCCGCGACCGCGAAGGCATATTCCAACCGAGTTACATATTGTATTTTCGCGCCTCGGATTTCAGCCGAAAAACCCTCCCATAGTGTGCTGAACGACATCCTTTCCAATGAATCGGCATGAGCCGCGATATAATTGAGAAACGCGCCGCTCTGCATTAACTCCCCCTCCACCATTAATGGTGTGGCGTTTTCGACGATCAGATGCGGCGTCAGCCCGCCTTTGCGGTCACCGGAATCATCCACCGTCGTTTGATCTTCCTCGGGCTCGTCATGGGGATGGTAAAATGAATATCCGCCCGGAGTGAAATACCGTCCGGTGGTCAATTGGAGAGCATGTCGGTCGCCCAGGGAGAAGAATGATTGCACCAGCCCTTTGCCGAAGCTGCGTCGTCCGACGATGACTCCTCGCTGATGATCGGCGATTGCGGCGGCGACAATCTCCGACGCCGAGGCCGAGCCCTCATCGATAAGCACAATTACCGGTACATCGGTGGAAACCGGTTCACCTGCGCTGTATGACGAGAATGAGGTAAGGCGATGCCGGCCGCGCGTCTCACATACCGTAGTTCCCTCCGGCAAGAAACACCCCGCCACTGCCGCGGCCTCATCCAACAGCCCTCCCGGGTTCCCGCGCAAATCCAATATCCAACCGGCTAATCCACCGGTTAAAAACGTGTTTAGGATGGAATCGAGCATCTCAGCCGCACCGGCAGAGAATCGCGTCAGCCGGACATAGCCAATCCCGCCGGGAGTCACTCCGGCAACGCTGACCGGCCGAATCATCACTTCATCGCGCGCCAGTTTAAAGACCAGCAGCCGGTCCTGCCCCGGGCGCTCCACTTCCAGAACGACTATCGAATCCCGCGGTCCGCGGATGCGATCGGCTGCTTCAATGGACGTAATTCCCCGGGCCGACTGGCCATCGATTTTAATTATCCGATCGCCCGCGCGTATGCCGGCCCGGTGAGCGGGCGAACCCTGGATCGGGGAAACAATGGTGACCACACCGTCCAGAATGACCATTTCCACCCCAATCCCACAATAAACCCCCTCGGTTTCTTCGATCATTATTTCCCATCGTTCCGGGGGGAGGTACTGGCTATAGGGGCCCAAAAGCGAAACCATCCCGTCGGCGGCGGCCAACGCCAGTGAATCGGCGCCCGGGGCCTCACTGGCGACCAGGGAAATAATGCGATAGGCCGAATTCAAAAGCCGCACCGCGCGATACTGCGGGTCGGACAGTACCAGATATCCGGCGATGAAAATAAACGCGGCGGTCAATCCACCGAGAATAAAAACTGACAGCCGGAAGGCCGGACGAGTTGTGTCGTTGGCCAAGGTCATCTTACCCGAGCACCTGCCAAACCCGTGATTCAATATCGGCCGCCAGGTCATCCGGATCACCACGGCCGGGCAATAATATGGTGTTTTTTTCGGTCTGAGCGGCTTGTCGGTAGTACCGCCGGATGCGCGCGAAAAACGCCGATTTTTCCTGTTCTATTCGGTCCGGTTTTTTGCCGGCAAGTTCCATGCGGCGCCGTGCCTCGGCGGGAGTAATATCCAGGACAATAGTCAAATCCGGCTGAATTGCATGCCGGGCAAAACGGTCGGCCGCTTTGACCACATCCGCCGGCATTCCCCGGCCCCCGATTTGATACGCGTAGGTGGACAGATGATATCGATCAGCGATAACCACTCGGCCCGCCGCCAGCGCGGGGGCGATCTATTCGGCAGTCACTTGCGCCCGCGCCGCCAAGTACAAAAAGACCTCGGTCCGGGGACACATGCGCACCCCACGCGAAAGAAGGATGCGGCGGATTTTTTCGGAGACCTTGGTGCCCCCCGGTTCGCGGATCGGCAAGACCTCGACGCCCTGCCTCTTTAACGATTTCACCAGCCGTTTCGCCTGCGTGGTTTTGCCGCAGTTATCCACGCCCTCGATAACGATGAATTTTCCGCGTTTTTTCCACCGAACCATTTTCTCTTCCCCATCTGGCACCCCACCCGCCGCCGCGGGCTGTGGGTCCAATCCGTATAGTACGAAATTCACCCCACATAGCCAAATGCCAGGTTCCTTTCGGTGCTCCACCGCTTGCGGTGGGAAAACAGGATGCAAAATAAGATGTAGGTCGGTGTTCCGATCCCGCACAAAGTGCGGGAGAGAAACCCGACGGTGTAGCTAGTAACTCCAAGGGTAGTGCGTCCGCGGCACGCAAAATTCACCGACAGTGGCGGAAGTCAAATCGGCGGTGAACTCCAGCGGCTCATCCCCCTCTTCCAGATAGAGGCCATTTATCCTGATGGTATATACCCCGGGAGGCAGATTGGCTATTTCATAGTCCACGTCGAACAGGCAGAGGCACCAACAGCCCGTCGACCAAAACCATTCGTCTTCATCAATGATTATGTTGCCGATGCCAATATCGATCTTGGCGATGATAGAATCCGGGCAGCAGTTGAATCCACCATTCACATGGGTCAGCAATAGCGTACCCAGCCCATCGTATTCATATTGAATGCAGTCCTGATCAGGGCCGGGGGACGTTGTAGTTTTACCCAGGGGAAATTCCTTGCAGCCGGACCAGGCGGTCACGGCTCCGCTCGCGTTCCCGCAAGGGTTCCCACACGACCCGGCGCTATTGCCGCGATAGACCATGTTGACGAATATCGTAACGTCGAGCGGATCGATCGCCTCATCGCAGTTCACATCGCCGGCGGCGTAGGGGCAGGAGGGCGGCTGGACAAGATTATCCGTAAACCGGTAAACCAGATTCAGCATGTAGATTACATCCATCGGATCAATCAAACCATCACCGGTGACATCCCCCCAGACACCGCAATCACATCCGTCGGTACTGGAGACGGCGATCGCGGCGTCAAAAGGTGTTTTTTCAGGATTATTGGCACTCTGCAATATCATGGGGGCCAATGCGGCCAGCAGCAACACCGCCAATCCCGCGCCAAAAAAACGAGCTTTGTAAAACATAGCTCCCTCCCTGGGTCAGGGCGATTATGATAAAATCCTATATCATTTATAAGGTATTATTGGGGAATGGCTTGTCAAGTGATTTGCGGTGGTTTCTTGCTAAGTGGTTGAGGTGTATGGGGAGTGGCCGGGTCGTGGGCGGCAAGCTGTCCACATCTGCCCCTCCGGTAGCCCATTGAAGCGAAGCGCCCGGTGGGTTTACACATCAGCACCGGCGACGGTGGTTTTGTTGAAAAGGCAATCATCAGGCATGGACCTTATATGTACCCATGCGAAATGGCCTATTATTAGTGGATCTGGATTTGTTAAATCAAGGCGCAGGCACCGAAAATAAAAACCCACCATGCTGGTGGACTACCGACTCTAAATCTGGCAGATGAAATTGTCGATGCTAGACCATGGCAGAGAATAGGATGTTATCAATAATTTCACGTTTCCAAACATCAGATGTCCGGCACATGCGCGGGGATATAAGACATAACATGAAGGGAATTGGGGTAGTTGCCCTGTCATTACTATTGGGGCTGCACCTGATTATTCCTGAATCACAACCTGGACACAATTCGGCCGTAGCCGCTGAAAATAAGAAAGACGTCGGGATCGAACCATTGAGCGAGATTATTCGTGCTGGCGATGTCGTGGCAAGCCTCGACTCCCCCGGAATTGACGCCTCCAGGATCAGCGCTGGGCATATGATTGCCAGCGCGTTGAGTGTCTCAGTCGATGATTCAACATATACTTTTGGCGTCAACCTCCCAAACACGTGGTTAACACCACAAACCAGCGTGATAACCAACAACGGTGATGCGGCCGAGAACTTCATCGGCCAGATAAGCCAACTCACCGATGGCACAAACAATTGGGCCATCAGTTTATCGGCCAATGGCGCCGATTCAATAAGGGCACAATGGTCAACCACAAGCGACACCAGCTCCTGGACTGATATCTCAGCTTACGCCTCAGACTTTACCGTGGCCACCAATGTGGCTGCCTCGGACAGCGTCTCCTTTTGGTTTCGCATTCAAACACCGACCAGCACATCCTCCTACAGCGAATATTCATCCACGCTAACCGTAACGGCCCAAGCGTATTAACGAGTGACGCCGCACCGCCATTAAGATGGCATATATTATGCCGATGCTATAATGAGGATAAAACTAGATTAATTTTTCAGCGGAGGTATGTCAGTATGAAAAGAAGAATCCTGTGTTTTCTCAGGTGGAGCGGTGTTTTGGCATTTCTCTGGGCGGCCACTGCCGTTCAGGCAGCCAACCCCGCCACGATTGACGTCACCGTAACCATTCAAAACTTAAGTGTGACCGCGACGGGGCCGATTGCCTTCGGCATGGTCATCGCCTCAAGTGAGACGGTTTCGTCAGATTCTTCCCTCGTAACCAACGATGGGAACGTAACGGAAACCTACGACCTGAAATTAACCGACCCCGGCGGATGGACGGCGACTTCGGGAGCGCCGGGATCCGAAACTTATCGCCTCAGTGCTCAGTTTAACAGCGAAGAGCCGACAGCCGTGAGCTTTGACGCTGATACCGACCTGACAACCACCGATCAGACCAGTTCAGGTACGATTTTTGCCGGTGACGAAACGGGGCTATCCGTGGCGGCAAGTGATACGCGTTCTCTGTGGTTCAAATTCGAAGCGCCGACCGATACGTCCGTGGACACGCAGCAGACGATAGTGGTAACAATAACCGCAGCAGCCGGGTAATTATTTTTCCTGTTAAGCAGACGGGAAAAGGAGAGGAAGGATAGGAACCTTCTTCCACATTTTGGAGAAACAAGAGGGAAGGCTCGCCGCTGCCCCTGCCTTACAGAGGATGTAAAAAATGAAAATCGGATGCAACCGGCTTGCGGCCGTATTTGTGTCATTTTTGGCACTTGTCGCCCAACACGGAGCCGAAGCGGGGGGATTGAGTACTCAGTTGGGCGAGGCAGTTATTGAAAACCTGCAGATCGGCCATACCTACAACTTGAATCAGTTGGCCAACCTACGTTTAATCGTCACCAACACCAGCGACTACGGTGTGAATTTGAAAATGGACGTTCTGTTGCCGGATAGCAGTGGACTGAAGGACGGTGCGGAGGCTGTTCCAGATACCTCGTGGGTAAAGTTAAGCCGGGATACCTTTGCGTTGGGCCCGAATGAAAAAGCGTCAGCGGATATCATCATCTCCATCCCCGATGACCGTCGATACCTGGGCAAAAAGTATCAAGTCACAATTTGGTCGCATACTCTGGGTGGTGGTAGCGGTGGAATGTCTTTGGCATACGGGCTGAAAACCCGGATATTCTTCACTACCGACACGGTGAAGGCGCTCGAAAGTCAGGTGGTCACTTCTTCAGAAGCAAGCGTTAATCTCACATTAAAACCCGAGGAAATCCGCCTGGACGACATAGGACTAGGCGTAATTTATGACGTTGAAAAGAAGAGGGGATTGACTCTGCGGATAACCAATTTCAGTGAGCGTAAACAACGCATAGAGCTAAAAAGCCTGACGGTGGGGAATTCGCTGGCACGACTGATGGAGGGATATGCAGACACGCCGGACGCCTCGTATCTGGAATTTAGTGAGAACGAATTTGTTCTCTCCCCCAAGGACACCAAGATGGTAAAAATGTACGTGACGTTTCCGCCGAAGAAAGAATATCGTGGGAAAAAATACATGTTCGTTATCCACGCCATTACCGTTGGCGAAAAAGTGACTACCGGGGTCTATTCACGGCTATACGCTTCGATCAAATAGGATGGTCAGCCAATGGGAACCAGGGGACATCGCCGCGTGGTCATATGGACTGCGTTTGCCCTGGGATTTGTAGTATTGTTTTTTTCCTTTTTACGCCTTTTGGGGAAAACCGTCCCTTATACCTCGAAAAAATTTACACCTTCGTCTTCGGTTTCTGTAACTGTAACGGTTGTTAATCGGGCGCCCGTCCCGGACGAATTCTCACTTTTTCAGAACTATCCGAATCCTTTCAACGTGGAAACGGTAATAGAATATAACCTGGCTGAGGATTGCCACGTGGAACTGGCGATATACAATGTGCTTGGGCAGAAGATTAAAACCCTGGTTAGCCAACATCAAGAGGCCGGTCATAATACGGTGCGCTGGAATGGCCGGGATGACCATGGCAATGAAGTTGCCAGTGGCGTTTATTTCTGCCAGATCCAGGCCGGTGGATATGTCAATGTAAAAAAGATGATGAGCGTGAAGTGATCTTTTTTAAACCTCCACAACGGTACCTCACCCAGCGGGTGAGTAGACGTGATTTATCCTGAATAGTCCCTTTCTAAGAAACATCCACCCTGGGTGCCTCATCTGCCGCGGCGGGCCGGGGGATGAAATTCATTTCTGTGCCGGTCAGTATAAACCCACCCGACGCTTTGAGTCGCTGGGGCGACTCAAAACTCTGGGTGGGATACCGGTGGGGGGGCTGCCTTTGTTTTTGAGTTTAACGAAAGGAATCCAAAGATTCCATAAGCCTATTGTTAATAAAGGTTTACGCGCTATTAGATTCCCCTGGACAATAAGATGGTTATTGTTTAAAATAAATTAATTGGCGATCTTTTCGCCATCATAAGGGAAGGAAAGGCATGCAAATGGATTATGATGTATGCAGGGAAAATCTCGAAGAACTGGCCCAATATTATTCAGATACGGGTATCGCGGACCGAAACGAAGCGACTACCCGACTTCATTTAATTGACCAGTTGTTCTTCGAATGCCTCGGTTGGATGAGGGATGATTGTATTCCTGAAGAGCGGTTTGCCGGAGACTACGCAGACTACGTATTTTCCACAATTGGCAAAACGCTTATTGTAGAAGCAAAAAGAGGAGGCGATTATTTTGAACTGCCTGCCGGGGGAATCCGTATTGATAGATCGCTAAAACCCCTAAGTGCTGATTATTCGAACTTGAACAATGCCCTGAAGCAGGTGGCAAGTTATTGTCAGGCTAGGGGCGTCCAAGTGGGTGCGGTATGTAATGGCCATCAACTAGTAGCCTTTTTGGCAACACGAAGTGACGGAATCCCGCCCCTTGAGGGGAAAGCTGTCGTTTTTGATTCTTTCCCGACAATGTTAGATAATTTTTTAGAGTTGTGGAATTGTCTGTCGAAAGATGGGATGACTGAGGGTTATCTCGTAGGTAAATTGCGAGAACAAACCCTTACACCCCTCCCACCCAAATTGTCGGCGTCGGTTAGCCGCTATCCTGGCACTAAGATACGGAATGTTTTCCAGACTGATCTTCGCATACTTAGTGATCTTGTTCTGGAAGACATGGTGAAAGAAGACGAAGAGGCATTTCTGAGAGAATGTTATTGCTCAAGTGGAGCATTGTCCGAATACTCTTTCCTTAGCCGTCAAATACTAAAGTCTCGATACGCCAGTCTCATAGAAGAAGATGGGCCCATTCAGGCCGTAGAACCAGCCGTAGACAAGGCAGGCGTAATAAGTGAATTGATCGTCGAATCTTTAGGCAGAAGACCTCTGCTCCTTATTGGCGATATCGGTGTTGGCAAAACCACATTTATCCGCCATTTAATTAAAATAGATGCAGCTGATATTATGGATAATGTTATAGCATTGTATCTTGATCTTGGCTCTCTGGCGGCATTGTCACTCAACCTCAAAGGTCATTTAATTGACGAAATACGGGAGCAACTTCTTAATAAATATGATATTGATATCGAAAATCGCCAATTTGTAAGGGGTGTTTATCATTTTGATTTAAGGCGATTTCGCGCCGGAATATTTGGTGATCTACTTGAAAAAGAACCAGACAAGTTTAAAGAAAAAGAGTTAGAAAAGTTAACTGAGTTTATAGAAAAACGAGACCGGCACTTAAAACTCGCTCTTGAACACATTGCGAAAGGCAGGAATAAGAAAATTGTCATTTTCATTGATAATGCCGACCAACGTGATGATGAAACACAGCAACAGGCCTTTCTAATTGCTCATGAGATGGCTGATAATTGGCCCGTGATAGTCTATGTTGCTTTGAGGCCTGAAACATATCATAAGTCAATGAGATATGGCGCGCTGAGTGGATATCATCCAAAAGTGTTTACAATTTCCCCACCCCGAATTAATGAAATCATTAAGAAGCGTTTAAAATTCGCACTTAAAATTGCTTCGGGTGAGACGCCAGTAATGCACTTAGGGAGAAAAACTGGAATCAGATTGCAAAATCTATCTTCGGTTATCAAAGCTTTTCAACTTTCAGTGGCTAGGAATGATGAACTAATTGAAGCAATTGACAATATTGCCGCAGGAAATGCCCGAAAAGCATTGGACATAATTAAAGAATTTTTCGGTAGCGGACATGTGGATACAAAAAAAATTGCGCAAGTGTTTGATGAGCAGGGCCCTTACTTTATTCCATTACACGAATTCCTACGAGCCGTGATTTTTGGAGATAATGAGTACTTCGATCCAAATAGATCTCCTATATGTAACATGTTCGATATTTCGACAAACGACCAGAAAGAACATTTTTTGCTTCCTATCATGATGGGGACAATAATATCGCTCAGAAAATTAGCTGGGGAGCATGGCTTTGTGGGGACAAAACAAATTTATACAGCTTTACAAGCTTTTGGGTATTTGCCGGATCAAATAGAGCTTTCATTGGAGAGAAGCATCGAAAAGAAACTTTTTGAAGCTCGGTGGCGAGAAGATATCACTGGTAAAGGTTACCTTCCATATATGATTCGGCTGGCATCACTCGGTGCATACCACTATTATAAATTACTGTCATATTTCAGTTATGTTGATGCGATGATTGTTGATACACCTATTTTGGATGCGGAAGTACGTAAATTAAATGTTAAAGCCACCGATATTATTGATCGACTCGATCGTACTGATTCGTTTCGAAAATACCTAGATGAACAATGGGCGCGATCTGAACTGTCGAGTGATGTTTTCAATTGGACAAAAACGTCGGCAGCACTTGGTGAACATATCGCCAAAATACGCACGAAAGTCAAAGCAATGAGGCGATCATGATTGAAGAATATTTAATTCAAATGTATTAATTATTTCAGTACGACAAAAAAAGGCGGCTCACGCCGCCTTTTTCTCATCTATTTCAGATAAAAACTATTCCCCCTCGTCCGTTCCCTTATGTGCGGCGGCGATGCGTTCTTTGACGTCATCGGGGATGACGTCGGTGCCCGCTTCGCTGTCTTTGTGGCCGTAGCGTTCGATGAACTCCTCGGTCATGTGGCGCGCCTCGGGATCGGTGTATTGCTTGGGCGGAGATTTTTTGAAATACGCCGATGGGCCGTATAGTGCGCCCTTGAGCCCGTGGTCCATCGCCAGCTTGCAGCAACGCACGGCGTCGATGACCACGCCCGCCGAGTTCGGCGAATCCCAGACTTCCATTTTCAGTTCGATATTCAACGGCACATCACCGAACGTGCGACCCTCCATGCGGATATACGCCCACTTGCGGTCGGTCAGCCAGGCGACATAATCGGACGGCCCGATGTGGATGTTCTCGGCGCCCATGTCATAATCCAACTGCGAGGTCACCGCGTTGGTCTTGGAAATCTTTTTGGACTCCAGCCGCGAGCGTTCGAGCATGTTCAAAAAGTCGGTATTGCCGCCGACGTTAAGTTGGCTGGTGCGTTCCAGCCGCACGCCGCGCTCGCGGAACAGCCGCGTCAGCACCCGGTGCGTAATGGTGGCGCCGACCTGTGATTTGATATCATCGCCAATCAGCGGCAGGTTGCGTTCCTCGAACCGCTTGCGCCAGTATTCCTCGCGCGCGATAAACACCGGAATGCAATTGACAAACCCGCAGCCGGCTTTGAGGATCTGTTCGACATACCACTTGGTGGCCATTTCCGAACCCACCGGCAGATAGGAAACCACGACATCGGTATTAGTCTCCTGCAGCAGCTTGACGATATCGACCGTGTCGCCGGGGGCCTTCTCGATGATTTCCGAGAGATACTTGCCCAACCCGTCGTGGGTCATGCCGCGTTGCACGGTTATGCCGGAGTGCGGGACCTCGCAAAACTTATAGGTGTTGTTCGGCTTGGTGTAGATGGCCTCGGCCAAGTCCTTGCCTACTTTGTTCTTATCAATGTCGATCGCGGCGGAAAACTCAACATCGGAAATATGATACCCGCCGAGGTTGACATGCATTAACCCCGGGACAAACTCATCATCTTTGGCGTTTTTGTAATACTCCACTCCCTGGACAAAGGAGGAGGCGCAGTTGCCGACGCCGATAACGGCGACTCTTACTTTTCGACGCATGGATTACTCCTTATATTCTCCCGATCACATTTTCATTGTTGAATGGTGGGGGCGGGCTGGGGCAACGTCTCAACGCGCCTTAGGACTTCGTCCCGGTCGAGGGTAAAATCCGGCCCGGTCTGTTCAATCATGATCGAGGCCGTGCACGAGGCGAACCGTCCGGCGGACTCCAGATCGCTGCCGCCCAGCCGGGCGAACAAAAAGCCCCCAGCGTAAGTATCGCCCGCGCCGGTGGGGTCGACGGCGTGGACGGCATACGGCGGGATCTCGATAAATTCGTTGCCGCCATAAATAACCGAGCCCAATTCCGCCAGGGTAATGATGACCACCTTCGGCCCCCAGGACTTGATTATTTTTGCGGCGGCCCGGACATCCTTTCGCGGGTCGATACCGGTTAGGACCTCGGTTTCCAGTTCATTGGGTTTGACATAATCGAAAAGCCCGACGATTTTTTCGATCCCCTCCGGCCGGAAATGTTCGATTTTCCCGTTGACGTGCCGCCGGAGCATCCCCTGCGGATCTAGAAGCATTACGCCCTTATAACGCTTGCGGATCTCGGAAATCAGCGTGGAGGTCGTCTCCTGCAGGATCGGGCCGATCAGCATCGCATCATACTCGTAAAACCGCTCCGGCAGACTGCTGATCGGCTCGGCGATGCCCAGCACGGTCAGTTCGCGGTTGCCGCGGTCATCATAATCGAGCTTAAATCCCCCGTTTTCCGGCGATTGCCCCAGGTGATATTCGATCCCGTAGCGCCCCAGATGAGTTTCCAGTTCGTGGCGTTTTTTGTCTCCCACGTTACCGACCATCGCGGTCTTGCCGCCCAGTTTGGCGTGGGCCAACGCCGCGTTGGTCGAACACCCCGACAGCACGCGGCCGTCGGTTTTGACCCAGGGAGTGCGAATGTCGTCAAAAACAGGGTTTCCAATGGCGCAAATCACTTCTTGTTTTCTCCACTACCCGGTTGTTTGATCAGTTTTACGTACGCATAGTGCAGACGTTGCACCGAGGTAATAAATGAAACTACTCCTACCGCAATAACCGCGGTACTGATGGCATATCCGGGAAAATAGCGCTCCAGAACCAGCCCGGCGATCAGCATCCCGAATTTTTCAAGCCGCCCGACCAGTCCCACCACACAGTCGGTCATGCCACCGACCGATTCCGCGGCCGCGCGGGTATACGACGCCGACCACATGCCGAATAATCCGAAGAGTACCCAGCCCGGATGGACATGGCCCGAAAGGACGATTCCCAGCATAATCAGAAACTCGCCCACCCGATCGACGGTATGGTCCAGGACACTGCCGAATTTGGTCCCCAGATCCCCGGCGCGGGCAGTCGCGCCGTCGAGCATATCGGCAAAGGAAGCCAGCACGACAAACACGACCCCCAAAATGAAATACTCTTTCCAGATAGCCACCGCCGAACCCCCCGCCAACAGCAGCCCCACGGCGGTCAGGATATTGGGGGTCAACCCCAGTTTCAGGCACACTCGCCCGTACGGGGTGGACATGGTCTCATATGTCATCCGGCGTTTACTGGGCATTGTTTTTCCAATCGGTAGTGATTCGGGCGGTACCCTTGCTCTTTGGCCTGCGCTGTGCCCCACTCCGGCAACGCGCCCACCCCAAACTGCGTAATATGACTCTCACTTCTACAACCGTCAAGCGAAAAGCGCGCGGCGGCGGTCAATGGTTATTGCGATCCGCAACAGGGCGGCCCCTCTTCACCGCGGCAGCCCGTCCGGATCGGGACCGGATCAGGTACACACCGGCGCCGAATAGCAGGAAGGCCATGGCAATCACCTGATTATACGTCAGCCCCGTCGCGCCCAGCAACATTTCCGGCTCATAATAGCGGACAAATTCCAACAGGAAACGAAAGACCGCCTCCGAGATAAAAAACAGCGCCATGGTCTGGCCGGAGAAACGGCGCCGCCGATTGACTCGACGCAACACGAAAAACAACAGCAACCCAAAACCCGATGCATACAACTGTGTGGGATGGATATGTAACTGCGAAAACATCGCGCCGGCCGGCGAATCCGCCGGAAAAACCATGCCCCAGAATCCATCGGTCGGGAACCCGAAACAACAGCCATTAAGAAAACAGCCGATGCGCGCCAGGAATATCCCGAAAGCCAGCGCGACAACCACGGCGTCGCTGTAATCGAAGATGGACAGCCGCCGGCGACGTAGATACCACATGCCCACCACCACGGCCAACATGATCCCGCCATAGAGATTCATCCCGGCGATGCCGAACTGGCCCTCGACCGCCATGGGATTGATGATATCTAAGGGACTCGCGGCAAATTCTTCGAAATGAAACAGTACATACGACAGCCGGGCACCCAAGATGCCGAGCAGACTTACCAAAAAACCCAGATTGAACAGCCGTTCATAATCCAGCCGTAGCGCGCGCGCCTCGAATTTTAGTAACCACAACCCGACAAAAAACGAAAGGGTCAGCGCAACACCCCAGGCCCGCAGGGCAAACCAACCGATATGAAAGAATTCCGGATACATATTTACAGATCTCGCTTCAACCTAACCCGTTCCGGGGCAAGAGGTATCAGAACACGCGCCGGGTCGACCAATTCCTTTTTTGCCGGATACCGGCCGGCGGCCCAGAGGACAAATACGGCAATAAGTATCCCGCCCACAACATCACTCAAGTAATGAAAGCGTCCCCACACCGTCCCCAGGCAAAGCGCGATCACCAGTAAAATACATAACATGCCCCATCGCCGGTTATACTCCAGGATATAGACCGTGGACACCAGGGCGGCCGCCACGTGCGAGGAGGGCATACACCCGCCATGGATTGCTGCTGCTTTCATCAGTGCCCCCACCAATGGCACAAAGAAGAAACCGCTTAGTTCCTGCTGGTACATCCCGGCGAATTCAAAGCGGGGACCTTGAACCGGGTAGAGGATAAACCCAAGGTAAGAGATGAAAAACGCCAACGATATGGCCCAGGTCAACTGGGCGGCTTCCAGGTCGCGCCGTTTGAAAAAAAGCACCAACAGCGGGATACTGACAATAAAGTAGTATGAAAAGTAACCCATCATCAACCATTCATTAATTAACGGCTTCTGCCACGGCTGCACCCATAATGTCGGTGAAACACCAAGAATTGAGCGCTCCAGGGCAATTATCCGGCCGTCAAACCAGCCGGAATGGAAAAGATGCAGGAATAGGGAAGTTTCCTGATAGAAGAAAGTAATCGTCAGCGGAATATATAACAGACGAATAAAACGGACGCTTCGCGACCGGGAGTCGGACAGGTATCGGACAATGGCATAGACCGCCGTCAGTAAAGCAATATGTAAAAGAACAATCTTCCACCGGTTATTAACTCCGTTGCCCCAGACCATGACCAGCAGACCGGTGACCACCAAATAGGTGGATATCGCCCAATCCGACGGCAAATACAGGCGGAAAACCCCGGCGAGCGTTCCGGTATCCAGACGACCTACCCCACCGGAGACTGCAATCGCCTGGGTCCGCGCATCCGGCAGATCGGCCGGCAAGTCCTGCTTTAGTTGTCCATCCATGGTTTTTCGACAATCAGCAGGGCGCATGCAAAGCGCTCCCGGCTTGGTCGGCAACCGCTAACGGTCGTTTATACCTATTATTAATATTTGGCACCGATGCCACTAACGACCAGCGTTATCTCACCCCGTATTCTGGTTTTTGACGCCGTCTCGGCAAGCTCGGCTAATGATCCACGGCGGAATTCCTCATGAATTTTTGTCATTTCCCGAGCCAAACAGACGGAGCGTTCCCCCAAATACCGTGCCATCTCGGCCAGCTCCCGGACATAGCGGTGCGGCGAGATATAAAATACCACGGTGCGTTTTTCATCTTTGAGTGCTTCCAGCCGCCGCCGCCGTTTCGCCGGGGTGCGCGGCAGGTATCCCTCGAAAACAAACCGTTCGCTGGGCAAACCGGAGGCGGTCAGGGCGGCGATTACCGCGGATGGGCCGGGGATGGGGACAACTTTGATGTCCGCGTCCACCGCGGCGCGGACCAGCGTATAACCCGGATCGGAAATGCCCGGCGAACCGGCGTCGGTGATCAGCGCGCCGGATTGACCGCCGGTTAAAAGTCTGATCAGCTTTGGTGTCTTGCGGGACTGGTTTCGATCATGATATAACTCAAGCCGCGTACTGATCCGGTGACGCCCCATCAGGATTTTGGCACGCCGCGTGTCCTCACAGGCGAGCCAGTTAACTTCCCTCAGCACCGTAATCGCCCGGAGCGTTATATCCTCCAGGTTGCCGATAGGGGTGGCCACCAGATAGAGAATTGCAGTGTTATTTCCCGGCGTAGACATCGGTTACTGGTCGCTAATTGCAAGTCAATTGAGCAATTTCCGGTGGCTGGCTTTTGAAACGATTAGCCCGGACCAGCCGGACAATTAGCCGTACCAGTGGTGGTGCAAAACCTTCATCCTGCACCTCACGGGCGGTTTTTCCCTGATCATATAACCGGTAAAGGATTTGATCGGCCAACGCGTAGGTCACGCCTAACTCATCCTCATCGGTCTGACCGGGCCAGAGGTCCGCGGAGGGGGGTTTGTCGATTATCGATTTGGGGATTTTCAGCGACCGCGCCAGTTGCCAAACCTGGGTCTTGTATAATCCACCGATGGCGTTTATCGAACAGGCGGTATCCCCGTACCATGTGCCATACCCCAGGAGGATTTCGGTCTTGTTGGATGCGCCGAGCACCAGCCGTTTGGTCTTATGTGAGTGATCAAACAGGCAAATCATCCGTAAACGCGCCAGCACGTTGCCCTTGCGTACCCGGCTGCGCATCGGCACGGCGGCAAAAAAACTGTCGGCGAATGGAGTCAACGGTCGTTCGAGAAGTTCGATTTTCAGCCGTCCGGCAAGCAACCCGGCATCCTTGACCGATTGCGGGTTGGATTCGGCATAGGGCATAAAAAGCCCGGTCACCCGCTTTGGGCCGAGGGCGCGGACGGCAATGGCCGCGCTGACCGCCGAGTCGACACCGCCGGAGATCCCCAGGACAACCCCGTCAAAACCTCGTCCCTCGACCCGATCAATCAAGAAATCGACCAGGTTCTGCAACACCTTGGCTGGTTTAATCTTCAATCCTGAGGGCCTTTTGATATTGGCTTTTCCCGGGCTGTTCATGTGGTCCTGCTCGTCGAATTCGACTTCAAAAGGATAAAGTACCATGCTCCAGGCCATCAACAAAACGTATTGTGTAAATTCTTTTGTGTAAAATTAGGTTTCGCGGATAAGCAGAACGGGCATATCCAATTAGGGAATTATTTTAACGGAGGATATGCCCGATGCGAGAAATGGATTTCTCAGAGGGG
>SDBS01000721.1_pt1 | contig 32879 bp, 31 predicted proteins | sample 2277091 | NCBI WGS metagenome assembly SDBS01 (sample SAMN10404972, study PRJNA504765) | marine sediment metagenome | isolation source: marine sediment core GS10_PC15, 163 cmbsf | place: Arctic Ocean: Southern Knipovich Ridge | collected 2010 | reverse complement strand
CCGTGATGGCAGGTAATGATTTGAAACTCAGTCATACGGGTGACAACTACGCATATGAGAGTACCCTAGGATTAAGAACTCTATAATTAGAAACTAAAGTAAAAATGGAAAATATTTGCCGTCACCCTGTTTTTTTTTTGGGGGGGGGGTAATGCTTAAGTCTTTAATGTTACAGATGCTGTTTAAAACATAGGTTAAGAAAGATCCTGATTAGAGTATACCTGAACTGAGGTAATAAAAATGGCGGTCTTAACGTTCTTTACTTTGCTGTCCGTTGTTACAACCTTTCTCGCTACCGGTCTCATAGCTAATTTCCTTGATTTTCTGTTCGTTGAGATCAATGAACTGATTCTTGTTGGGATAATCCTGCTGTTTAGTTTCTTTTTAACACTGTTTCTCACAAAAAAATGGATCAAATCAGCTAATGCAGCAAAACTCGTAGGAAAGGACATGAACAAACATGACCACCCTTTAATTCCAAGATCAGGAGGATTAGTTGTATCAATAGTCATCTGCTTCTCATTGCTGATCTACATATTCCTAAAAACGTTCCCCCTCCTCGGAACCCCATCAATACATGTTGTTGAAGTGTTCGCGATTTCAGCCACTATATTGCTGGCGGGATTCATAGGATTCATTGACGACGTTTTAGGATGGAAACAAGGACTAAGCCAGTTCCAGAAGGTCTTACTCACAATTCCTATTGCCCTTCCCTTGACAGTCATGAATGTTGATCAATCAGTTATACTGCTTCCATTTCTTGGTAATGTGGACCTAGGGATGCTTTATCCCTTGTTGGTTGTTCCATTGGGCGTAATCGGCTCCACAAACGGATTTAACCTCCTCGCAGGCTATAACGGACTGGAGACGGGTATGGGTCTAGTAATTTTTGCTGTCTTCGGTTTCACAGGCCTGATCGTTGGAAGACTGTGGATTGCGTTGATAGCATTCATTGTCTATGCCTGCCTGCTGGCGTTTCTGGCTTTTAATTGGTATCCCGCAAAGGTTTTTCCCGGCAACTCCTTCAGCTATTCTATTGGAGCCCTAATTGCCACCCTCGCCATTCTGGGAAACATGGAAAGAATAGCTATTTGGCTCTTCATTCCCTACTTTCTAGAAATACTGTTGTACTTCAGAGCCAGAGTCATCGATAAGATGGGAGATGTCCAAGCCTTCGCAAAACCCAACAAAGACGGCTCGTTAGAAATGCCTTACAAAAAAGTCTACGATACAACCCATCTGGCAATCTGGTTCCTGAAACGAGTGAAAGGAAAAGTGTACGAAAGAGATGTTGTGCTCTTAATCATAGCTGTTCAAGCTTTAATTGCAATCTCCGGAGTAATACTGCTGCTATAATCAGGGCGAAACAGAAACAGCGCTTAGACACTTTTCTGCATTTCGATTTCTTAGGGGGCATTATCGTTCGTTTCTATCCTAAAATAATAAAAAGTATGGAGCACCCAATGAGTTATGGTGAAAATAAATGAGTCCATCTCAGCCAAAGGCAAGATTCTACACGCGCATAAACGAACAGGATTATCTGGGTTTAACTGTCTGACCAGGAAAATCCGACCCGTCAGCGGAGGTTGTCACCATTCAGCTTAGACGAAGGGACGGAGAAAACTGGGAGACCATTGGACGCCTAGCAGTTTACAGGACACCAGACGGATCTTACTCAAAACTTCCCGAACGCAAAGAATAACCGCACAAAATAATACTGCCTATTTTACGTAACCAAAACTTCATATTAAATTGGTTGATTTAGCTCTTCTTTTCAGTCGCCTTTCCAAGGTTGAAGGGCTTGCCCTCGAGCAGTATTGTTTTGGGGAATTTTTGTTTCCATTTTCGCATAAATGGCAGTTCATCTTTTTCTGCTCTTAGTTCGTCAGGCAGCATCTCAGGGATTTCGTCTCGGATGGGATACCACCGCGAGCATTTGGGGCAGATTATTACGCCTTCTGCAATCTCTTCTGTTTCTTCAAAAACGTGGAGTTCCAAGGGATAGTGTTTGTCGATTGGACAGGCTAAGATATCCATTAACTTCTTTTTGATAGTTAGTCCCTCCGGTTGAGTATTGTTTAATGTGTACGGCTATAAAAGATTCTCCCAACTTTTGTGATACGTTTTTAGGAGCAAAACCGAATGTGTGCGTACAGACGGGTTGGCTAAAAAAATATATGCTGTCAACCTTCAGTATCATGGGATGACCAATGAAGCTGCATCATGTTGGAATCGTCACCGAGGATATTGAATCGGGGATTCAGCGCTATAAAGCCATGTTTGGTTTTGTCCGTCACCGAGAGGTTGTGGATGATCCGGTTCAGAAGGTTTCTGTTGTATGCGTTCTGGGAACTACAGATTCGGCTTAGCTAGTTTTTTACGTGGATGTCAAGAACCACTTGGTACCATCGAGGTCCGATTGGTCTCACGATTCGCCCAAACTCTACCTGGAAATCATTACATAGCTTATGCATTTTTTTTGACACTTTCGTCTCGGCTTTTTTTACGGGGTCCTCATTCTTTTTTGCATACTCAAAATCGTAATAGTGAATCCATCCTCCAGTCGGCTTTAGCCCCAATAGGGCATAATTCAGATACTCGTAGGCTTTTTCAGGTAATGGCATGAGCACTCGGTCAGCAAGGTTTTGCAGTTCTTGTTCTGTCACCTTTTTTGCGTCTCCCTGAATGGGAACAACTATTTTTTCAACCCTGTTTAGTCGAATGTTTTCTTGAAGATACTGGAATGCGCATGGATTGATGTCTATCGAATAGACCTTCAGGGGCTTTGAATGCTTCGCGATGGATATGGAGTAGCAGCCTACGCCTGCGAACATGTTCAAAACAGTTTCCCCATCTTGAATCAACTTCGTGATGCGTAACCGTTCATAGGAAAGTCTGGGCGAAAAATAGGCTTGCCTTAAGTCAGTTTTGTATATGCATCCATGCTCCTTGTAACGCGTCTCCGTTGTTTTTTCGCCCAAAATAAACTCTAAGCTTCGTAGCCGATAATCGCCTGAAACTGAGCTGACTTGTCGCCATACTGATTTTACCTGCCGGTGAGTGTTCATGATGGCTTCGGCAATGAGTTTGCTGTGATTTTGTAGTGGTTCTGGAACTCGGATGACTGCGATGTCGCCGACTATGTCGTAGGTTTTGTATATTTGTTTTAGTTGTTTGGGTTCAAGTTTGTCGGCGAGAACTGCTTTCAGGTTTCCTTTCAGTTAGATCATTCTCCAGCAGGCATGAACCAGATGAAGGCTATGCGGGGTCTTTCGGTTTGTATTTTCCTCTTCCCTTATATTTGCCACCATATCTTCTGCTCTTAACCCTTTTTCGGATGGCTTTTTCCTCAGCTTTTTCTTCATTCATTGCGCTTCTTTCCCCTGCCCCCAAAAATTCATCGTTGATCAAAACATATAAACATTAAGCGTACAGCAGATGGTGTTCGGGCAGGGTTTGTTTACTTTCTGTTATCTTTTGACAAATTATGGTTACCTTTTGTTACTTTTTCTGTGGATTTTAGTTACATTTTGTGTGACTTGTGGTTGCAACGCAAAAACCATTGTCATAACAACATCATACCGTAACATTTCATGTAACCAACTCCGTAAAACACCCCCAAGTTCGGGTGTAAACCTCTAACCAGACAATCATAATAGTAGTTTTAGGGACAAGAGATGCAGAGACAAAAATACGAGTGTTGCGATAGAACTTTCAAAACAGAAGAAGAATTCAAAAAACACAAAGAAGGTGTGCACAGAGAACCTCTCCCCATGTGGTGCAGAGGCATTATGGGCGGATGCGTAAACTGCGGTGGCTGCATCTAAGAACCCAAACTAAAATAGTAATAATTGGGGATGAATCAGGGCGTCAGAACAAATAAGAAAAGAAGCGATCAGGTGCCAAGTAGATCTGATGGAAAAGGAGATTGTTTACTTTAAGGGCAGGAGACGAACAAGAGCAAAAAGGGCATACCTGAGACTTCTGTTATCCTGCGGAAGCACATGTGGATTGGATGAACCAATCTACATCAATAGATACTAATAAACGCCCACAGAGATTTTTCTCCTGGCATGTTAAAAAAGAACCTGTGACAAAACTAACGTCAAAGTGTTAGCTTAATCTTTCTGTTTATTGGTTTCTTATCGTTCTATTGTTTTCAAATGCTGTTTACGGATTTTTCTATGCATCTTTGTAATGTGGAAAAAACAGTTTTTGGGTCACCGGACTTTCCGACGAATCCGTTGGCGCCTAAGTTGAATGCCTTGAGAGCTTTTTGTTTATCTTCTGTTACAGTAAACACGATGAATGGGACATTATTGCCGTTTTCTCGAAGCGTTTTTAGAAACTCTAAGCCGTCTGTCATGGGCATCTGAATGTCGCATACTATTGCGTCGGGGTTATTCTTTGTCATCTTTTCCAAGGCTTCATTAACTGAAGAAGCTGATTCTATGTCAAAGTTGCCCTGCAGTTTTAGACATTGTTTTGCGCTTTTCAAGAACTCTACGTCGTCATCCACAAGTAGAACTTTCGTTTGTTCTTTTTTCTTTGAGGTCTGCATGCTAACTCAAGAGAACGTTATTGAACAATAAAACTCTGACGTACACAACGTGTTTCTAACGTGACAAAAAGTGTTAAATAATATTACATTGTAACACTTTTTTATTGAGGGATAATCTGATTGGTTATGAACAAAAAAAGGAAAACTGTTGGGCGTTCCTTCAGAATAGATGAAAAATGGCTCAACGTCCTGAATGAGGAGGCTGAGAAACAAGGAGTCAGCGTCAACTCCCTTCTGAACAGGCTTCTTCAGCAGTACGCTTATCTCAGATATATGCTGCGTTACGGCGCAATAACCTTAACCCGTAAAGGTTTCTCTGCAATACTGGAATGCTGCCCAGAGGATAAAGTAAGAGAAAACGGGAGAAGGGCGGGTTCAAAGATTACTAAAGATATTTTGTTAACAATGGGTGTCCCGCCTACCTACGATTTCACGGTTTTTTTGGTTAAGAAGCTTCTTTCCGAGTTTGCAGGATGGTTCGAGTGCGATCATCACATCAGACGAGATAAAGAGATTCTTCATCTGCGCCATGATCTGGGAATCAAGTGGAGCATCTACATTGAGGGAGCAGCATCTGAAACGTTCAATTCCGTACTAGACAAAGAGGTTACAACCGAAATTTCAGACTCTTCCGTAACCATAACAATCCACAAACAAAACAACAACAGTTCAACTCCATAAACTAGCCAGAAAAACTACGAACACGTCCAAAACTGTCCTGTGAGAAATCGGCTATGCATCTATACATACGGGTATAATTCGAAGTTATCCTAGTGCTAAGCCAAGGCCGATTAAGAATGTGCTTCTAGAAATTGCGGATACTACCGTCTTCACATTTCTTATGATTGTCACGGCTACCGCTTTGAAACTAAAATTTCTTTGCCCACTGAGTGTCGGCGACGACGTATGTAATGAATAATCAAGATGAGGCCAATCACTAGTAATAGAATTCCAATCAGGAAGAGTTGACCCCGAATGAACCCTTTATAGTCTTTAATGAACCACGTTTCCGTTTTAGAGTCCAATGTCAGTGGGCCGTCTATGAATAAAAAGTATGGTAGTCCTACTAAGCAACTTCCGAGGATCGTAAATGCTATCGCAATGGGTAACGTATAATTCTTGATTTTCTTCATTGGACCGAGGCGCCTTTTTAGAAACGCGACAAAACGGTCAAAACTCTCTTCCGCTTCCTTTTGGGTGTAACCTTCCTCCTCTAAATTATGGGCTTGTTCATCATGAGAATCATCCAAAAATCCTGTTTCGGCAATAACGAATGGAAGAACAAAAATACCCCATATAAGCAGAGTTGCAAAGAACGCGCTATAACTTGAAATAGTGAATCCATAATGAAAACCTAGTGATGGATCAATTAATTCTATAATTAACGGTTGGACTGTCCATTCATAATCGATTGCCATCAGGTATCCAATTAAAATCAGGTAAAGGATAGTCACCGCGGTTAACACTACTCTTATTTTGGTCGTGTTATCCGTTTTAATCTCTGAGTATTCGCATCGGTGTAAATGGATCATGGACAATAGAAAACCTAAAAATGACGCGATTAACCCTGTTATGAGAAAACCTACGGTGTATGGAATTAATTCGCTAAAATAATAAAATCCTTCATTGCTTAGCATAAACAAGCCAATAAAGAAGACTCCAACAACGATCATTAGTGCGCCAATTATCCACAGTTTTTCTTTTATGGTTGATTTGTTCACGTTTATTTTCCCTAACCGTTTGTTTTAAAGACAAAATTACTGTTTAACTCTAAGAAGTTTTAACCTTTTGGCTGGGCAGTTGTTTAATAGGTGAGGGCTAATGCAGATTTTTGAAAACAGCCGAAATAATGTTCTGTGGAGCCTCGGGCGGGATTTGAACCCGCGACCTCTGCCTTACCAAGGCAATGCCCAACCAACTAGGCCACCGAGGCTAAAGACAATTGTTGATGGCTGGTTTCTGCAATTCGACATGCCTCTTCCTGTTTTTATGTTTTCTGCTTCAAAAATAACCAAAACAGATAGTAGGGCTTACTCGCGGAACTTCCACTAAATGATTTGCCGGGTTTTCCTAGAAATGTTTAATTTAGATTCTGGTTCTATGTGGTGTAAAGCGGGGGTCGCCGAGCCAGGTCAAAGGCGCAGGGCTTAGGACCCTGTCCCGTAGGGGTTCGTGGGTTCGAATCCCACTCCCCGCACCATTCTACTAAAGTCAGCAATCATATTTGAAGACTAATAGAGGTTCATTGTTGAAAACAAGCTTTTTCTCAGAATTGCTCTAATACCTGTTCCCGTTTGCTACTCTAATGAACATGAAAACGGTTTTGTTTAATAGCTTCCGTATTGTTTTGAAGCAGTCATGCTTGGTATTGCGTTGGCTTTGCTTTCTGCGTTGGCTTTCGGTTTATCCCAAATATTTGTCAGAAAAAACTTGGACAAATCAAACTTTGTCTACATATCCCTGACAGTCACAATCATAGGCAACATCATCCTCTGGCCCCTCGCCCTCACATTCACAAACCTGAGCACGATAAACCCTGAAGGCTTACTACTCTTCATAGTTGCGGGACTGCTTGCCCCAGGAATAGCCAGACTATTCTATTTCAAGGGAATGGAAACCGCAGGCATTTCAGCAAACGCATCCATTTTCGCAACATATCCAATGTACACCTCAATTGTAGCAATTCTGCTTCTAGGCGAAGCCCTAACCGCCGAAAACTGGATTGGACTCGTATGCGTAGTAGCTGGCGTGATATTTGTTGGAAGAAACATAAACAACGGCAGCACACAAACTAAATACACATCAAAAAAGGGCTTCATTGTCCCAATGCTTGGTTCTTTTGCTATCGCATTTTCCCAAATTGTAAGAAAGGAAAGCTTGAACATCTACAACCAACCGCTACTGGGAGTTGCAGTGGGGTACACTATAGCCCTCATCGTTTACCTTCTACTAATGGCATTCTCCAAGGACTCTAGAACTACAAGGTTTTCGCGACAAGACCTCCAAATGTTCTGGAAGCCCGGAGTCGGCATAGCCGCAGGATGGCTGCTATGCTTTCTTGCACTAAGTCAGGAGATGGTTTCAATAGTTGTACCAATTATGCAAACCGAACTACTATTCATCCTATTCTTTGCGTACATATTCCTCAGAAAACTCGAAAAATTCTCCTTCAAGCTCGTTGCAAGCGCTTTTCTAATCGTCGCAGGCGTTATACTCATCAGCATCAACTAACGAACCCCATACATGCATCATTCTACTGTGCCGTAAAAATGGCACAACCATATTAGGAGACTAGAAACAGCTGATTGATGAAAACAAGCTTTTTTCTGAAAAACCAAAGGACAACAATAAACAGTCTCTTCTATATGCCTGCTTGGTTACTGCTTGTTTCGCATGCTCGATACTATTCCCTTGCTGTTTTGATATGAGCCGCTGTAGCCTTTCTTTGCTGCGCTTCCGAGGCGGTGAAAAACTATCTGCACTATACGCTCCCCCTCTTTCAATGTAACCTCTTTATCACTAACATTATGAAGGTTCAGAGTCAATTGCCCACGAAAGCCTGGGTCCACAACAGCAAAACTTCCAATAACACCTTCCCGTGCAAGCGACGAACGGACATGAAGAAAAGCCGCAACATTCAAACCCAATTCAACGGTTTCCAGCGTAGCCACAAGCATATACTGTTTCGGTTTCAGAACCACAGTCTTGGAGCACCTCAGGTCATAACCTGCGGGATTCAAACAAGAAGAGATGTCAGAGGGCTCAAGCTTAATTTCTCCTGTTCTAAGAGAGTCAAGTATCTCCGCGTCAGAAAGTACAGTCAACGAAGTTCACAGCCTTCCATGATAAGAATCGACCAAAAAGAATCTTTCTATACATTCAACTACAATACCTTAAGTTCCTGCAGCATCTCGCATGCTCTGCAGACATCTCCAACGGTTGGTTCCCCACACAGCTTACAATCGTGTAGCTTCACTTCCTCAGCGAAGGCTTCTAACGCCGGTCGGATCTTCTCCATGGACCTGAAAACAGTGAATAAGGTTCCAGCATGCTTATGCTCCATCCGATTCAGCATATCTCGTATGTCATTCCTCAAAGCAGTTTGAGCATAAGGACAATCAATACACTGAAACTCTATCCCCTTAAGATAAGCATACAAAACAACCTCTTTCTCAGGCACCATACAAAGAGGCTTCACGCGCTGCACAAGCTTCGGATGAATCACGTTCAAAACGGGCTTCGACCGCGCAATCCGCATAGGATCCCCATGAACAACATTAAGAAGCATGGTCTGTGTTTCATCGTCAAGATTGTGGGCAGTAACAAGCTTGTCCACACCAGCATCACGAGCCATAATGTTAAGAGCCTTTCTTCTGAGCACCCCACAGTAGCTACAGGGCGTCAACCCATTCTCTCCTCTCCTTCGAATCAACTCCACAATTTCATCCAATTCATACCCAAACAGCTCCTTAAAGGACGTAACCACATGATCTACGCCAAGCATTCGGCAGTTCCTCTCGGCAAGTCGCAGAGCCTCATCACGGTAGTCCCGTATTCCCTCATCAACCGTACCCGCACAGAAAACCACATCAGGAAATGATTTCTCAATCTTTGCAAGAATATGAAGAAGAGTAACACTGTCTTTACCTCCGGAAACAGCAACCATAAAGTTGTCCTTTCGTCCCAGCATTTCATATTTGGAGATAGTTTTCCGCACCCTATCTTCGATGGTTTTGCAGAAGCATCTTCTACACAGATTCTCCCCTGAATAACTACGCCCAAAAACAGCTTCGTTTCTTCCACATAGGGTACACACAATCATGCTTTCACATCAACTCACTTTTTCAGAACTACTATACTTACCTCGCCATGGACTTTCCAAACAAAACAACTGAAACCTTATTAAAATGTTATAGCCTCGCTTTCTTCATCAACGTATTTGTCCAGTAGACCTAAACTTCTCGGTTCTTTTAAGGGCTTTGAACGCCCTCGAAAGATGCTGTAACTGAATTGGTTCAAGAAAAAACATTGTTTCATTATTTTTCTTGATCACCTTAGCGTAGCGAAATAAAATTTTGTCTCCACTGGCAGGCGAAACTTAATCTTTTTGGTTGATAACTAGCGCACATATTACGTTGATATATCTCTGAACCCGAATATTTCCAATGGAACAATTTTACCACTGAAGTTCCACATTTCTTCACAGGTTTCAGGTATATTTTGTTGAAGTTAATTTTCTTGGATGTACCGGCAATACGTGACTTGTCATACTTATTCTGGATTCATCAAAACTAAATAGTCCTTTAAAATAAGAGTAAAACATCCGAAAATTTAGAGCGAGGAGACTAAATGCCAATAGAATCACGATTGTCAAAATTTGATTTTGTCCGTTCCATGCCGCACATAATAGTATTGACATTGTTTGCCTCTGCGGCACTTGTTCTAGCATGGATCGGCTTGCTAACATGGACTGACATATCCGTTTGGAATAAGGACATCGGCAGCATATTCTTCGGCTCTAGGACAGGCGAAGCCATCAGCCTAGGAATAGGCATTACAGTTATCCACTACTTCTTGATTGGCCTGACACTGCTTGCCGCGGGGTTAGTGCTGTTTCTAAGAAGCCGTGTTGAAGTCACGAAACCACACTTGGGGCTGATAGCACCCCAAAAAGTGAAAAACACAAAGAAAATGAAGACAGAAAAATCTGAGGTTAAATCCCCGCTGAAAGAAGAAAACGCGGCGGCACGCGAAGAAAGATTCTTCTCAGGATGCCTTCACCACTTTGGGTACCTGTCAAGCCGCCCAAAGGATTCTCCCATTCCTCAAGAGTGCATTATCTGCCAACGATTAGGAGACTGCATGGTAGCGACTGTTTACGTGAAAAAAATAAACGAACAATAACAAACTAGAACGTATTAAAATAGACCTGTATTCTCGGTTCTTTCCAGTTTTTCTCTTCTAACGACCTCAGTTAACGAACTTTACAAATCTTTGAGGGTACTCCAAAAAAGTGAGGCACCTGCGCTTATACCGTTTTCACGTAGTTGATTTGGAGACGTAGATTCTTAGAGCGGACAGCATAACCCATATGGAGGTTACCATTAAGGATATTATCTCAGGCACCGCAATCCCAGAACGGTATATGTCAATCCCATATAATATCCATGAAACAAGACCAATAATTAAAGCTGCAAACGCTAGAACCGATCTTTTTTCTATGACATAGCCAACGGAAGCAAAGTACAGCGCCACAAAGAACAACACTGAAACCTGAAAATGAAGAGAACCGTAAACCTCATCAAAGGTGGCAACCAGCTGAAGCGTTAACCCGACCAGCACAAGAAGGTAGCTAGTGTATTTGGCGTGATTCCTGAAGCTTAGGATGGAATAAAGCATTGTAAAGAATCCGGATAACAATAAGCCGAAATTGAACAACGGTGCCACCTCACTGTTAACAGAATGCCCGAGGTCACTTAGAGCATTATTCCACCAGCTAAACCACGGCGACAAAAATATGGAGATAACTATGAAAAAAAATGCTGTCAAAGGTCCGAGTAGACCAAAAAGAGCACAATTCCTTTCTTTCAAAACGTTACTCAGCCTCCGCTTATCTGTCGTCAGCTAATTGGTACTTCGCTGTAAAAGTTTTGTCTTGTGCGGTATGTTAGCGTAAAGGATTTTCATTTTTTTGTTGCATCAATAGTGGACTAGCTGCTGTTTTTATCCAATATCCAGTTATCTCAACATTAATCGTTATATACGTTTAAATGTTAGTATGCATTATCGAAAAAATGGGAACTCAGACAAAATGAGGACCATATTCCGCGATCTTATTGCTTTCCTGAATTGTTCAAAAAAAATATTATTACTGATAGTGATCGTCGCTATCGTATCCGTGACTGTCAGCACTACAATCGCTGTAATGTTGAGCAAGACTAGCAATTTAACTGTTCCAAGCCTCGGAACTGTAAAGACGATCGGCGTTGAAACCTACTGGGACCAGAACAGGGAAAACAAAACAGAAGAAATTAATTGAGACGAAATGTGGGTCGGAGCATCGAAAAATGTGACTTTCTACATACGAAGCACCAGTAACTACAAAACAACTCTGAAACTTAATGTCACAGACTGGAATCCCGCCGACGTTTCAGATTACATGAACTTATTATGGGACTATAATGGAGAAAAGCTCGATCCCGGAGAAACCATTCAAGTGACCCTGACTTTGTCAATTCCTTCGTCTCCATCTTTCGTTAGATATCTTATAGATGAAAAAGTGCAAAACTTCAGCTTCGACATCCACATCGTCGCATCTTAATTGAATAGCACAAACAGAAAACGTTAATCTTAATTTTGTTCAGACGACCCCATTTACTTGGTGACATAGTTTTGGTTAAAGAGGGAAAAAAAGCTCCAAACTTCACTCTGCAAACAGACGATGAAACAGATGTTTCAGTGAGCGATTATCAAATGAAAAAATAGTATTACATTTCGACTCTAAAGAAGGAACGAATGAAAGGACACGCACAAGTTTGCCTATTAGACCTGACGGGCAATGCATCAAGTTAATTTTTGGAAAGTATCAGTTTATCATCTAAAAATAATACCTGATTCTCTTGTTTGGCACATGGAATCGTTTGTCTGTGTCTCTTTAGTATCGAAAATGGGACTGTAAAGTGAAGCAGCCTACGCATCTTGTTTATTTACTGTCTCTTAACTAATTATAGAACGGGATGGAGAATTGCATGGCTAGAGCTGAAACACTTATTCCTTTTCTCAGAGAGAAGGGAAAGGGGGATCAACCTACAATTATAATAGATAGCCGTGAGGCGAAAACGGCACCGAAAATAGTCAAGGGACTGAAGGAGCTGGGCGCCGACATTAGCATACGGTACCTCGAAAAGGGCGACTATATTATTTCAAACCTCTGTGCCTTTGAAAGAAAAACTGTCAGCGACTTCGTTTACACTCTTACCCGACGGTACCTCTTCGATCAACTATACACCTTAAAGGAGTGCTATGAGAAACCCTTCATTCTAATCGAGGGCTACTTACCTATCATCTACAAATACAGCAAGATTCAGCCCGCCTCTGTTTGGGGAGCAATGTTCGCTTTGGCTAAACAGGGAATCAATCTGATGCACACGAATAGCTACAAGGAAACGGTGGATTTCCTGTACACGGCTGCAAAACAGGAACAGATCGTTGAGAAGAGGTCTCCAGTTGTGCATCCCGTGAAAAAGCATGATACGTTGGCTGATGCTCAAATCTTTTTTATGGCTAGTCTCCCAAATATCGGAAGAGAAAAAGCTGTATCGCTCCTGAACTCTTACCAGTGTCCATTAAATGCCCTCGTAAATGTGGATCAGTGGTCAAAGGATGTTCATGGTTTAGGACCAAAAATCACCAAGAAAGTGAAAGATGTTATTCACAAAACCTACGAAGAAACAGAGGAGCCTACAAAATAGCAAAAGTGTGTTCTTGTTCTTAATTCTAACATCGATTATATTTTAAGTGAGTTGACCGAAAATAGAATCTTAGAGGAAAACGTTTTGACCGCTTCTGGAAAAACAGGCTTTGACCACATCTTTAGAGCCTACGACATAAGAGGAATCTTCGGAGAGGACCTGACTGAAGAAGTTGCAACCAAGATAGGAGTAGCCTTCGCCACCTTCTTAGAAGGCAAAACCGTCGTAGTCGGCAGAGACGTCAGAATCAGCGGAGAACAACTTCGAGACGCCCTAGTTTCTGGACTCATTTCCCGCTGTAACGTAACTGACGTAGGCGTTGTTCCAACTCCTCTACTATATTTTGCCGCAAATCGTCTCCAGAAGGACGCTGGAATCATGGTTACTGCATCCCACAACCCGCCCCAATGGAACGGATTCAAAGCGTTCAGGGGACAAAAAGGAAGCATTTACGGTAAGGACATGGAAACGATTAGAGAGTATGCGAAGGGGATTGATCCGAAAAAGTTGGGTGAACCGAGGGGAAAAACAGTATGTCACGAGGGTATTATCAGGGAATATCAGGATTTTCTTCAGAGCAAGATACGACTTGAAAGAAAGCTTAATGTTGTAGCCGACACAGCAAATGGCACCTGTGGATTAGTAGCTCCAGCCATATTCGAAAGATTAGGCTGTGACATTTTAACTTTGAATAAAAAGCCGGATGGCACTTTTCCAGCGCATCTACCTGTGCCAAAGGCAGAGACTTTGGGCGAATTAATGAAGGAAGTGGTTAGATGCAAAGCAGATTTTGGAGTAGGATATGACGGGGATGGTGACAGAGCAGTGTTCATCGACGAAAAGGGGAACCTGATCCCCGGAGACTTGACGTTGCTGATTTTTGCCAAAGACATTCTCCAGAAACATCGTGGCGGAAAGGTGGTTTACGAGCTAAGTTGCTCCATGGCTGTTGAAGAATACGTGAAGAAACTTGGCGGAATCCCCATCGTTGAGCGGGTTGGTCACACATTCATAATGGATAAGATGATTGGCGAGAAGGCTCTGTTGGGTGGAGAAAAGAGCAGCCACTTCTATTTCGCTGATGTCTACGGCATGGATGATGGCATTTTTGCAAGCCTAAAGTTGGCTGAAATCCTCTCAAAAAGTGATGAGAAACTTTCAGACATGGTTGCTTCCCTGCCGCAGTATCCGTCAGTCTACGAGAAGAACTTCGAGTGCCCCGACAACCTAAAATTTGTTGTTATCGAAAAGCTGCGGAGCCAGTTTAAGGAGTATGGGCTGAAGACATTGAATATTGATGGAGTGAAGTTGATAGAAGAGGACGGCTGGGTGATCTTGAGGGCATCCAACACTGAACCTGTAGTAAGAATCTCTGCGGAAGCTAGGACAGAAGAGAAACTGAAGCAACTTTACGATTTTGCGGTCAAGGAACTGAATAAAGCAATGAAAGGTGATTAATTGCAGGCAATTATCCTTGCTGGAGGAGAAGGAAAGAGGGTTTTTCCCCTTGCAGTTAACAGACCTAAACCCATGTTCAAGCTTTTAGGAAAGCCTCTCATTCATCATGTCATAGACACCTTGAAGGAAGCTGGCTTAAAGGATTACGTTGTTGTGGTGGGTCACCGTGGAGAACAGATCAAAAATTACCTTAAAGACGGCAGCAAACTCGGAGTCAACATCAATTATACGGTTCAGAAAGAATCGTTGGGGATGGCTGATGCCCTCAAAACCGCAGAGGGCTTGGCGGAAGACAACTTTTTTGTCGTCAATGCTGATGACATTTTTGAGGCTTCACTGATAAAACAGATGATGCACCAATTTAGGGAAGGGGACGCTGAGATTGTTCTCTCCTGCAAACCAGTAAAAGAAACGTGGAAGTTTGGGATAATCCGCGTTGAGGATGAAAAGGTAACAGATTTTGTTGAGAAGCCTCTGAAGGGCAAGGAACCAAGCAACTTGGCTGTGGTAGGCGTTTACGTTTTAACCAAACAAATTTTTGAGTACTACAACAAGATTCCAGTTTCGGATCACCAATACGAGGATGCGATACTCAGGTTCATCAAAGATAGGAACGTTGTTAAAGCTGTAAGTTATGACGGATTTTTTGCAGGCTACAAGTATCCGTGGGACCTCTTCACCATAAACAAGCACCTCATGGACAGGCAAATAAAACAGCAGACAATCGAGGAAGACGTAAAGATTTCTGAGCGGGCGACAGTTGAAGGAAACGTCTGGATATGCAAAGGAGCAAAATTGTTTGAGGGCGCTTGCGTAAGAGGACTTTGTTACATAGGCGAAAACAGTGTTGTTGGGGGCAACAGTTTGGTTCGCGATTACTCGTCTTTAGGCAGCAACTGCGTTGTGGGTTTCTCAACAGAAATTAAGCATTCTCTTATCGGCGACGACTGCTGGTTCCACATAAACTACATCGGCGACTCTATCATCTCCGATAATTGCCTTTTCGGCGCAGGAACAATAACCGCCAACTTCCGGTTCGACGAGAAGAACGTCAAAGTTCGGATAGGAGAGAAAAGGATAGATTCCGGCACAAACAAGCTGGGCGCCATAATAGGGGACAACTGCAAAACAGGCATCAACGCCTGTCTAGAACCGGGCGTAAAGATTGGTCCCGAGAGCATGGTTGGTCCCAACGTGGACCTCCAAGATGATCTGGAACCCGGAAAGATCATTTTCGTGAACAAGAACAGCTACGTCAAAAAAGACAACAAAATAATCGTCTCATCAAAGAGCAAACAGCAGCTAATGAAGAAACTGAAAAAGCATGAAGGATAACCGCGGAGAATTTGTACCTCTAGTTCGGCTTTGTAGAAAAAGCTTGTTTTCAACATCGCACTGCTAATAGAAGCCTAATAGAAAAATCGGAGAGGCTATTCTGAGCGGATACTTAGAACCCTTCTTTTTTGGTGTTTTTTGCTTTATAGGTCAAAAAAGGCAACTATTTTCTTGTTTTTTGTAGAAATAAATAAGTTAGTCTCTTTCTATTTAGTGGCTAGGTGTTAAGATGTCAGTAGCTAAAAGAAAGTTCTATGGAGAAATCGGAGCGCTCCTTGACAAAACAGTCATGGTCATTACAACAGATGGAAAAAAATATAGCGGAACCTTATCTGGAATGGATCCTGATACGCTAAGCCTCTCATTATCAGACGCTAAGGACGAAAAAGGCACAAAAACACACAAAATTTTCCTGAACGGCAGTATCCTCGCCCAAATATTCACCATCGAGAAACCCTTCGATTTGAAAGCTCTATCCGAACGCCTCGAAAAGGTCTTTCCAACAATGGTTAAACTCTACGAGGACAAGGGCTTCATCTGGGTCATGGAAAAGATCAAAGTAACCGAAAAGGGCGTAACAGAGGGTTCAGGTCCGATAGCCGAGCGCGTGCAACGAGTCCACGGTTTGTTCACTAAAGAAGCAGCAGCTAAATAAACCAGCGGAAATCCGCTTCCCGATCCTTTTTTTCTACTGAAGAAGGAGAAACAATTCCGAAAGACTTCAGTATTTCCCCCGTTTCTTCCGCAGCGCCACTTAAGTTTTCCAGATTTATTTTCAGATTCAGCATCGTATTAAGCATTTTCAGAATCTCTCGCGTAGCTACTGCGTCTGGATACAAGCCAGATGTTTCAGCTAAGAGACAGAGACCCTTCATGTTCCTTAATTTGGACAATCCGACAAGGAGTCCGGCTACCCCAAAGATGTGCCCCTTCATGACTTTGGCGCCGAGGCCCAAAGCATCTTGCAAGGTTTCTTTGTCTGAGGCTGTGCAGTAGAGTTCTGGTTTTTCGATTTTTTCTTCCTTTCTTACTCCACCCACGGTCAGGATGTATTTGCATCCAAATTCTTGGGCTATGTCCAAAATTTTTCCGCAGAGTTCATACTGCCCAACAGTTGTCAGGGCTTGTGTGTTACCGTAGAGGATTATGAGGTCTCTTTCGCCATCTTTGCCTTTGTGGTAGTAGAACTGGTTTGTTGGAAAGTATGTCTCTCCCTTGCCCGTTGTCATGGCGAGGTCCTGAAATGCAGATGATTGAATCTGCGCGAACAGTGTTGCATTCAACTCTTTAATGAGCTGTAAAGCCGTGATGTTTGCGACAAATCCGATGCCGGGTAATCCCTCAATCAACACTGGGTCATTCAAGACCGGTTTTTCGTAAATTTGAACTTTGCAGACCATACACGTTAACCTCCAGCGGAACCAGCACAACTAAGATAACTTTTCAATATAAATACGATTGTTTATGTGCACGCGTTTGGGGATTAAACAATAACCCCAAAAACCCAAACATTATCACTATTAGTTCATATAAAAGATAAATATTGCGTGTACCTAATTTCCGTTAGCCAACAAATTTAGGAGGAACCGCTTGAAAGCTCATATAACCCTTGCGAATCCACCGTACCCAAGGGGGCTCCTCAGGCATTTTTCATCCCGCTTAGCATCGGATATTTGGCTGCAGTTCTAGAAAAGGAAGGATACACCGTTGACGTTATTGACTGCCAATTGCTCAAACCCACAAAGAAACAGTTAGAAAGAGAACTTGATCAGCTTCAACCTGATATAGTCGGAGTGACCTCCACCACTCTTACATACAATCCTGCACGTGAAATTGTGAAGACAACAAAGGAAGCATATCCAAACTGCCTGACTATAATGGGAGGACCGCACGTCACAGTTATGGATGAACAAACCCTCAACGAGAATCCAGAAGCAGATATTATAATTAGAGGTGAAGGCGAACAAACCATCCTAGAGATCGCAAACCTCGTATCTAAATCCAATCTGAAAGACCTTGACAAGGTTGCAGGCATAACATTTAGGAAGAATGGACAAATCGTCCAAACGGCAGACAGGTCGTTCATTCAAAACTTGGATGAGTTACCATATCCTGCTTTTCATCATTTTGAGGTAAGCAGGTATCGGATTTTCGGGAAAATATACCTCCCGATTATATCTACTAGGGGGTGTCCATTCCAATGCACATTCTGCTCAGCATCCCAAATGTGTGGGAAACGCATTAGGGCAAGAAGCCCAAATAATTTCGTGGACGAGCTGGAGTGGTTAAATGATACGTATAACCCTGACGCCGTTATCTTTTACGATGATGTTTTCACATTAGACACAAAGAGAGCATTCGAGATCTGTGACGAAATAAAGAACAGAAAATTGGACATCCAATGGGATTGTCGAACAAGGGTTGACCTAGTTTCTAAAGAGATTTTGGCTAAAATCAGGGACACAAACTGTCAACGAGTATTTTATGGAATTGAGTCAGGCTGCCAAACGATACTAAATGCCATGAAGAAGGGAACAACGGTTGAACAAGGTGAAAGGGCGATTAAATGGGCGAAGGAAGTAGGTCTATTTGTTGATACATCCGTGATCTTCGGGTATCCAGGCGAAACGAAAGATATGTTAAAACAAACTCTTGATTTCATCAAAAAAACGAAGCCTGACGCTGTATATCCATTTGTGGCGAACCCTTACCCCGGCACTGAAATTCGCAAGCATACTGAGAGTATGGGCTGGAAAATGTCCTCAGACTGGAGCCTGTATGATACAATGAAGCTGGTCTCTGAAAACCCTCTTTTATCGGCTGAAGAGATTAGAAAAGCAAAAAGGACACTATACAACAGTTTCTACTCCACATCATATATTCTGCGTCATTCGTTAAAAGGGATGAGAGGAAACTTTTACAGTCAAATAATGGCTCGAACCGCGTTGAATCACTTCCTTTGGCGGCTCAAACTGCCACTGTTGTTTTCTAAAATCTTCAAGAAACTATCGCTTCAAAGATAGGACTGTGAACGGTGCACTAATTTTTTTCTTGATGCTGCTCTTTTTGAGATTAAATGTTAATAAATGGGTCCTTCTGAGACACTAGTTTAATAAGGCGTGTCTTGGCGGTTTCCATATGTCCTTTGAGATAGTAAACAGAGATTTGATGGCGCGGATAGGCAAGTTCGAAACCAAAAGTGGAGTCGTAGAGACGCCGTTGCTTTTTCCTGTAATTAATCCCAGCATTCAGCCGATTCCTCCTAAAACGTTGGAGGAAGAGTTTGGTTGCAGAGCCATCATAACAAATGCTTACATAATAAACAAGAACTTCAAAGAAACTGCAAGCGAAAAAGGACTCCACAAATTCTTGAACTTCAGCGGGTCAATTATGACTGATTCTGGCGCTTATCAGCTTCTTATATACAAAGGCGTAGAAACAACCCCCAAAGAAATTGTACGGTTCCAAGAGACTATAGACACGGACATAGCCACAATACTGGACATCCCCACAGGATGGGGCGTCTCCAAAGAATATGCACGATACACCGTAAAAGAGACGATCAAACGGGCAAAAGCGTTAGAGAATATGAAGAGCCGCGACGACTTGGCATGGGTTGGTCCAGTTCAGGGCGGACAATACCTCGACCTTGTTGCACGGTCAGCAAAAGAAATGGGAAAACTGCCTTTTCAGGTTCACGCTTTAGGTAGCCCAACTCCCGTGATGGAGCAATACAAGTTTGATACACTCGTTGATATGATTGTAACTGCAAAGATGAATCTGCCTCCAGAACGTCCTCTTCACCTCTTTGGCGCCGGTCACCCATTCATGTTCGCTTTAGCAGTAGCCCTAGGATGTGACCTGTTTGATTCAGCAGCTTATGCCCTGTTTGCTCGGCAAGACCGTTACTTGACAGAGTCGGGCACCGCAAGACTAGACAAAATGGAGTATTTCCCATGTTCCTGTCCAGTGTGCAACAAAACTGATCCAGAAACTGTGAGAGCGCTGCCCAAAGAAGAGAAGCAAAAGCTGCTTGCTGAGCATAATCTTCATGTTAGTTTCTGCGAGTTACGGAGAATAAAACAGGCGATAACTGAGGGGCGCCTCTGGGAACACATGGAAATGAGGGCTCATGGGCACCCGTCTCTTCTTCAAGCCCTAAAAAAAGTGGCAAAATACAGCGAATACATGGAGAAACATAGTCCAGTCACCAAGAGAAGCGGAGTCTTTTTCTTCAGTTCACTGGGGTTAGCCCGTCCAGAGGTCATCCGCTACAGACAAAGACTTCTTGAAAGGTACTCTGCGCCACCCAAAGCAAAGATTCTTTTGTTGCTACCGCAAACCAGAAAGAAACCATTCCACAACTCGAAAGAACATGAAACAGTCATGAAACAATTACAACAGACCATCGATGACAAAGTTGATTTCGTTCACATTTGCACGTATGCGGCACCATTTGGCGTAGTACCCACGGAACTAGATGACATTTATCCCCTGTCACAAAACATGATTGCGTCTCCATTCGACTCTGAAACCGTAACGTACGTGGCAGGACAGGTGTCAAACTACATCGAAAAAACAGGCTATGAACGGGTAATCCTGCTTCGTGACCCAAAAGTTTGGATGGGAAAGGTTGCGGCAGCTTGTAGGCGGGCTTGCAAGAAGAAACAAGTTCCATTCTTAGCGCTGCGAGAAAGAGACCCCTGGGCTACAAGCACTATAGAACATCTTGCAGCTGTGATACAAGAAGCAGTAATGTCGCTATAAAACAGGTTTTAGCGTTCCTTTTGAAAGATGACGATGTCAATAGAATTCTACGAAAAAAGGTTACTGTTTAAATGACAGCATTTACTTAAACAATTTAATATTCCATGTAACATTACTTTAACGGAGGATGAAAACGATCCCGATGAAAATCAGATTTCTCGGAAGCGCAAGAGAAGTTGGCAGAGCATGTGTTGCAGTTAAATCAGAAAAGAATCAGCTGCTTCTTGACTATGGAGTTATGCTAGATGATGAACCCGGGTTTCCTATGCATATTCCACCCAAAGAGGTAGACGCTATAATTCTAACTCACAGCCATTTAGATCACTCAGGTGGTGTTCCGCTCTTTCACATTCAAGACAAGAAACCAGTTTACGGAACACAACTAACATTCGATCTCGCCAAGCCACTAATCTCCGACTTTATACGTCTATCCGGTTACTACCTATCCTTCGAATTCCTAGAACTGCAAACCATGCTGAGAAGCTGTGTTCATCTTAACTTCCGAAAAGAACAAACCATCGGAGACATGAAATTTCAGCTCCTGAACTCTGGGCATCTACCCGGAGGTGCTCAAGCCTTGATAGAAGCAGAGGGAAAAAGAATTGTTTACACGGGAGACTATAATTCTATGGACACCCAACTTCTCTCTGGTGCAGACCGAGACTACGGCGAACTCGACGCCATAATCATTGAAAGCACCTACGCCAGCGAGGTTCACCTTGAAAGAAAAGAGATAGAGAAAGACTTCGTAGAACACGTTAATCGTGTCGCAGAAAACGGAGGAACCGCATTAATTCCCGCCTTCAGCGTAGGACGCTCACAAGAAATAGCGTGTGTCTTAGCTACTAACCATTTTGAGTATCCTGTTGCCATGGATGGTATGGCTCGTGAGGTTAACCGTATAATGATGAATCACTCGTCCTATATGCGGGACCCTAAATTATTCGTTAGGGCTCTTCGCTCCGCGGCTTGGGTGGACGGATGGAAGGACCGCAGAAAAATAGCAGGTAAGCCGGGGGCAATCATCTCTCCGGCAGGAATGCTAAAGGGAGGACCCGCCGCATTTTACATCCAGAAGGTTGGAAAAAAGAGCAAGAACGGTGTTTTCCTCGTAGGATACCAGATTCCTGGAACTCCTGGACGGGAGTTGCTTGATTCAGGAAAATGCATCATTGACGGGAAAGTGCAGAACGTGAAGGCTCAGGTGAAGCGCTTCGATTTCTCATCTCACAGCGGAGCCAACGAACTCAAAGATGCAGTCAAGGACCTGAAGGGAAACCCGACCGTTTATGTGGTGCATGGAGAAGAAGCGAGCTGCGAAATGTTTGCTGAATGGATAAAAACGGAAGTTGGACTTGAAGCTGTAGTGCCAAAGGCAGGAGACGCATTCACAGTATAAACTAAATGAGGAGACTTTGTGATTACCATTCGTTGTTGCCCTGATTGTGTAGTAAATAAAAGTGAAAGGATTTTATTGTAGAAAAATGATCCTTTAAGTATTGATATTAAAAAGGTTTATATGGTGAAACATCTCTCCATTAATATAGGGGAGAGAGTTTGGAGATTCAAGTCTTAGATAACGTGGATGTTAAAGAGTGGCTTGCAGAAAAAAGAAGTCCAGTTACAAGGCGAACATACGAGAACCGACTGAGAAAATTTCTTACCTACAATAACATATCAGTAGAAGAATTTCTGAAATTGTCAACAAAAGAGCAAAGACACCTCTGCATACTCTACCAAAACGAGAATCTGGGCACCATGAACCACAATTCAATAAACACTGTTTTAACCGCTGTGTCCAGCTTTTTAGATTATCTGGATAGACCAATAAGATGGAAACGAAGCCGAGTTAAATCCAGACCCGACGTAACCAGCCACGTTTTCAGTAACGGTGACCTATCCAAAATGTTCGCTGTAGGAAACACCAAAGAAAAGGCATTATTGGCTCTAGCCACGAGTTTAGGCTGGGAGATAAGCAGCGTTCTACGTTTAACCAGAAAGACTCTTCGTGACATGATAGACCGTGCCAAAGCAAACGGTCAAAAATTTATTTACTTTAGGAATATTAGAAAAAAGACCGGAGCGTTAAGGCTTGGTGTTTTGAATCCTCTTGCCATTGAATGGGTTAGCAAGTGGCTTGTTGAATCAGAGAACCATAAGCCAAGAAAGAGAGACCCTAAAAGAGAATCAAAAATAAACGTAATTTCTGAGGTTTTTGACGTTACAGGGCTTGGAGTCAACAAAATGCTGAAAAGATTGGCAAGAGACGCCCAAATCAAAACCACCGGAAGAGTTCACTTCCATAAGATACGCGCATGGGTTATGTCGGGACTTTCTAGAGCAGGCTTCAACGAGTTTCAAATAAAATTTGTTATGGGAAAAAGTATTCCTCTTTCAGATTCAACTTACTTGACGAGTCTAGAGCAAGAAGTTGAGGAACGTTACCCGCAGGCCTTTGAAACTAACTTGAATTTGAACCCGTCAATTAACATGAAAGCCGTCAGTGGATTAAGTAAAGATTTAGAGGAAAAAACGGAGGAAATTGACGAATTAAGAAATCAAGTATACAGGTTACATAAAGATAATGTGAAGTTAAAGAAACTGGTCAATGAATTCTCTCTAAGCAGCGATCAGGTCAAGGAGCTTCTAAGTAGAATCGAGAAATTGGAACAAAAGGCCAAACAAGATTCTAAACGCGTGTATTGACTTATCCAAAAAACAGTTAGATTTAAGTTGTGAATCTACAGACTCTTTACACAATGAAAAAGAAAGAAAAAATTCATATTATAACGCCTTCTGGAAAAGAGATTAAACTTGGTTTTTTAAGTCCATGCAAGAATGGAATTGTAGTGGGAACAGCGCAAGTAGAAGATGATGATACATCACATCTTACAATTATTGCAAAAGAAGACTTTCTTTCGTCTCATATTACTCCCCAAGAACACCCAGAGAATAGACGATATTTTCCCCGAATGAAAAAGTCTCAAATCGTTGACCGATTCCAAACAATGCTAGAACATGAAATGATTTCACCCTTATCGACTGAACACATGTCTGAAAAAGTATTTTATGCAACTAGAAAATTTGAAAACTGGTTCAATACTATCAAAACCATTCTTTTTCAAAAAAGAGTGACATCAAAGGAAATAATTCATATAATAAACATTAAGGAACTTTTAGAAATGGCTCCTCGACTTGCTGAGGAAATTGGAAAAAATCCATCAGCTTTTTTTGGTTTGTGCACGGCAAACGAGATTCTAAAGGATGAATCAAAAACAGTTGGAATAAATAATTCAGGACTGATGCTGATCCCCCATGAAGATCAATTATATCAAGTGAATCTTTTTATGCTATCAAATTTTAAGTTCAATCCGACTTTGGAACCGCAGGAAATATCCAATCCACTAGCTGAAATATATCAGAGTTTAGGAATACCTCAATATATGAAAGAGATTGAAAAGAAAAAAATATTACAAAAACTTTTTTCCAAAAACACCGAATAGGTTAGATTCACATCGATATTTTTCGAGCCTCGACATCGTGTGTCACAAAACACCAAACCATTTTCTAGCTCTGAAAGTAGATACGGGGGCACCCCCCTCATCTGATTTGAGCATACTCATTAACTCATCCCGAGAGGTTCGCGCACACAATGAGTGTGGTGTGTCTTTTTATTTTTTTGTCCCTTGTAAAGTGAAATTAAACTCGTTATTTACAAGAACTGTAATGACAGTTGTTACTCTGCTATGCTGTGCTAGGGACGTTTTAAAGGTCCAGGAGGTAAGGGACCATCCTTAGATTTTAGAGACTCCACAAATTTCCAAGCGCCTTGAGCATATGACATTTCCATATCAACATCAGAAGGCAGAGGAATATAACCTCCCATATTAGGACCAAAAAGGAAGTAATTTTCCTCAACTATATGCTCTGCTTCTTCTATGGAAAGTTCAGGTGCAGGTGGTTCGCCTTTTAATAATTGCATCCATGGAGCCACTCCAGCCAGAGGGTGATAGTTAGGTTGGAGCCAAAGTTGCAGAACTACTATATTTCTTAACAAATCCGTAAACGGTTTGAATATGACCTTCGCATCACTTTTTGCAAGCTCAAAATCTTCTCTTCGGGAAATTCCGGACAGTCTCTTTCTAAAAGAATCTTTTACTTCTGTACTGTGTGATAATTGATTAAGTGTGGATGATAACGCGCTCAAAATCTCCTGCAAGGCTGAATTGAAATTGTTAACTAGCCATTTAACGCCTTCAGGAGTTACTGATAGAAGTTGAGATCTTCCACGTTTTTTTTGTCCCTTTTTCCATCCTTTTATTTCTACTTTGATTAAACTTTTTTTCACCATTTCCTCCTTGTAAATGTGAAAATATTTGGGGTGAATATGTGCAGCTCTTCTAATCTTTGACGCATTTGGGGAAGAATTTTTGTTCTTAAGAATGTTTAGCAGGATATTTCTCCAGGCATTGTGATTTTCCAAAGTAGTTCACTAGTGAATCACTATATAGACTAGTTGTATATAGCTTCTCTTGTAAAAATCTGGAGAAAAACAAGATGTCAAAAAGAATCCTGTGGTCAATTGAAGTTACTACTCACCTAAACAAACGACTTGAAGAATACATCAAACTAGATAGCTTCAAGACTAAGAGCGAATTCATCAGAACAGCAGTGCGGGACCGGCTGACCAAAGAACTAAAGGAATTCAAGGAGAACAACAATGACGCGCTATGAGTTTTTCAAGAAAGTTCTAACACATCTTAATGAGATTCAAATGAACTTAGACAGTTTGCGTGCAACGATAAAAAGAGAGATTCAAAACGAAGAGTCTAAGCAATACGGTTAACACCAATAAAATTGGGACACAATACACTGGTAATCCCCATAAAATAGGTGTAATGAAATGGTTAGACGTGATGGTGCAGAAGTAAGACGGGATCGCATTCAAACAATAGCCCAATACATACAGAAGGAACTATACAAAAGTCCAAATGGTTGGATATTGCTCAACAAGAGTATTGCGATTTTAATGCTTGAGCATGGCTTAACAAGAGGGAAACTCAAGGAGTATCTGGAAATATTACAAGTCGCGGATTATTTTGAGATAGATGTTGAGAACGACAAGATAAAGAAGATTGAGGTGTGAGTGTGTATGTGTGTATACGACCGAACTTTCATGGTCCAGTCTTAAAACAGAACGGCCAACCTTTCCGCCGTTTTTGTTCTGGATGATGAGTGTGTATGTGTGTGAGTGTGTTGTAGTGTATGAGTGTATGGGAGTAGAAGAGAGAAGAGAGATAACAGATACGATAATACATACACTCACACATACACCCTTGGAAAATGGTAACATCAGTAACATGGTAACAAAATCTTCAAAGATAGATGAAACCTGTTTCCCAACATGTTCTCTCCGTCATCTTCCAATACCTTTACTCCGCAATCTTTCTAACATAGATGGAGTCCCAGCGCACAAACAATGCAAAGAAAAACTTGAGGCTGGACGAAGAATCTCCTCATAAACCAAAAGAGATGAATAATTTTGTTGCGTTTAGCGGATTGGGGGTTTATTTTCTTGCATGGGTTCGGATATAAATCGGCAAAATTGAAAATAACTTATGTGAAGTGTTTTGAACCCTTTGTAAATGAACAGATGCTTACTAAGCCTTGCCAATGATAGAATCTAATATTGAACGTATCAAGGAGATTCTTTTTGACAAAAAACCACTTTCTTGTAGGGCTTTTCCGATAGTCTCAACTACCCCGCCAGTTTCTAATAAAGAAGATTATAAACAACACTCCAATTACCAACAAAGATAGCCCGTTAATGAGACCGTTAAATATTGAGATTAATGCACCTAAAATTAAGAGAATTGATCCAGTGACAGAAAGCACTTTGTTGGAAGGAGAATAGATTTTGGGATGAAAGATCAGTAACATTAGACATCCTGTTATTTCCATTAAAATAACTAATTCGATTATTGTTAGAATGGGTGGGATTATTTCTCGAATCGTAAATAAATATGCAGTAAGAAAGAATGAGATTCCGGTATATAGCCGGATGCTATCCCCTAGCGTTTTATTTTCCGCTTTAAGCCAGTAGGTTAGAATCACAAATAGAATTGTTCCCGGAGCAAACCATACAAGAAGAGATCTACTAAAATTCACACCCTGCCGAGATATTCTTGCTTTTATAATATGAAATGAAGTGAAGTTGTAATCATTTTTTATTCTATTAAAATCTTCTTGACCCACGGCAATCTTATCAACACAATCAGAATTTATCATTTGGTCTTCTCCCAAACTTGTAGATGATTCTTCCCTAATTTGCCAATCAGTGTAAAGCTGTGCATCACCAAAATATGAGGTGATAGTATCGCTCTTGATTAGCACATCTCTGTCGAATCCTAAGATAAATGTTAATTCATAATCGTCCCATGGGAAAAAGTACCCATTTGAAATACAACTACCATTAAACTTATCCTCAATGAAAATAGGTTGAAACCCATATTCAGTCTGTGTATAATGACTTACATCCCACCACGATCCTATCGTGGCAGGCAAAAATATAACCGATGTAATTGTCTCATTTGAATCGATAAAAAAGTTGATACGACCAGTCATCCTAGAGTTTATTTTGAATGAATCAATTTGAACCACTCCCGATAGACTAACTTCAACTAACGATTGTTGGTCGTCAATTTGGCAGTAGCAAATCGAAAAAAACAACACAGAGATGACCGAAAAGAGGAGTATAATTAGAAAAGAAATCTTCATAATTATTAATTTTCCTCCAAATAGACTCAATCGATTGTAAATATACCACATTTCAGCTATAAAATTAAGGGTTCAAACACGGACATTGATGCAAGGTTAATTCTCCAATTATCTGAAAAATTCATCTTTTTCGATTAGCCAAATAAAGTATGATTATGCACAGGACTATTACGATTAGAACCAATAGAAAAGGTAGCAAATCATTAATTGGGAGTTCAAAGGTAGTTGAGGCGCCAGTCAAAGAAATGACTACTTCATGTGTACTATGATTATAGGTGAAATGAAGAAGCCAAGAATCATCCAAAGAAATGGCATCATAGTCCAATTCACTTTCGTTCAGGTAGACTTGAACGTCATAAATATTATCAATAAGAGTTTTTGAAATAGATGCATCTACATATCCTATGCTACCACTAACTCCACTCAAAGTGAATCTTAGTTCTTTACTTGTGGAATTGAAGGCTAAAGACGAAACTGTTGAATTGGATGCAACTGAAAAGACTGTTTGTTCCTCAAAAGATATTACTGCAAGATTAGCAGTGACGGTTGTTTGTGGGTAGCTACTATTTCCTGTCCATAATCCTTTTACAATGTAAACCCCTGTCGCAGATGGCATCCATTCGACTGAGTATTTTCCTTCAGAATCGGTTATGATCATAGAAATATCGTTCCAAGTTTGTCCCCCAGTAACGCTGTAAGAAAGACGAATTGGAAATCCCCCAAGCCCCACCGAATTTGAGATTAGATTTCCATTTATTCCAACTTTGAACCCAAAAGTAGTGGATGAACTACTCAAAGACATTGAGAGAAGAGTCGGATTATGAAGAATTTGGATGTTGGTGGTATTTGATGTTCCGTAGAATGTCTGGTTGCCTGGCCACTCGACTTTTATTGAATAATTTCTGGGGTTAGAATGACTCCAAGTTGAAAAAAAGTTACCGAGACTGTCTGTAGTTTCATTTACAATCTGAGTCCAACTTTCCTTTCCTACGACTGAATAGTAAATTGAAATGTTTTCATTCCTTAGAGCGTTTCCATAAGCATCACGTAGGGTTCCAGTGAAATCTATTGGTTTACCCGCAAAATTTTTTACAGAATTTGGCGAAATAGAGATTGAAGTGTTTATTTTGACTAAGATTGTCTGTGAATACGATGAGTTTAGGTATTCACTGTCTCTGACTGTTAATTTAACACTGTAATTTCCGGGAGATTCAAAAGAGTGAGATATTGTAGAGTTTGGAGTTGGTAAAATATTTCCATCAGCAAAATTCCAGAGATATGAGGTAATGTCTTCATCTAAGTCATAAGATGATGAAGCGTTAAAGAATATTTCTTCCCGAACTGTTGGACTCGTGGGATAATAATTGAATATTGATACTGGAGGATTCGCACGCATAATTTTAAAAAGAGGACCTGCAGCAACCGCAAAACCTCTATCCTCGGTTTGAATAACATCATCACCTGAACCAGTTCCCTCTATAATTTTATCCCATACAATCGAACTATCAAAAGGGTCAGTTTTTATTACCCAAGTATCACCAATCCCTACACCTGTCCGAATAACTCCTACTGCTATGAAACAACCATCATCTGTTGGTTTGACAGAACTGGCTGATTCATGGCTATCAGATTTTCCAAAGTATCTACTCCATTGCTGATTTCCAGAATTGTCTATTTGTAGTAACCAAAAATCCCCAGATTCCCTACTTCTTGCTGCATCACGATTTCCACATCCTGCCATGATGTAACCATCATTATTTGTTGGACTAACAGAATATAGCCAGTCACCACGGAGATCAGGCTCACCATAGGATTTGCTCCAAACCATATTTCCGTTTATGTCAGTTTTAACAACCCAACCATCTGTCCACACATAATCAAAACGAAACTGTTCACCCACCAATATGTAACCTCCGTCTGAGGCTTGTAGGACATCATAAGCCATTTCGTTCCCAGATTCATCGCCATAAGTTTTTTTCCACTCAATATTTCCTGAAGAATCTGTTTTAACCAGCAAAAAATCATCATCATTTACTCCGAAGGGTACTCTCAAACCAGCTAAAACATATCCTCCATCACTTGATTGTTGAACAGCCTTAAATGAGTTGGAAAAACCTTCTTCTTCATAATTACGTTCCCATTGAATTGCCCCCGTTTCATCTGTTTTAAGAAATGAATGGGATCCAGCTAAAACATATCCTCCATCTAAACATTGATCTCCCGAATGAAATTCTGTCGAGTAAGTTTGTGTCCACTCCAATGCGCCGAAAGAGTCAAGTTTTGTCAACCGTCCTGAACCAAACAGTATATATCCTCCATCGGATGTCTGCTCAACTTTAAAACCACCCACGGTACTTTGCCACTCTATTGGCGGAGCAACTATAGATTTAGCAGATGTTTGTTTAATAGATAAAATTGGGAAAAACAATAAACTGCAAACAAGTAAGAGCAGAACAAATCTCTGTTTCATTATATAACTAAGTCTATGTTAGAGAGTTATTATGATTTGTGTTCATCTGATCCTTCTGGAATAGCAGATTATAGCTTCGAGTTCGATCATTTAGCAATGGAGTCTAGTTTGTATATGTCCAATTAAAAACCTATTTAAGAGATTATTTACCACTATAAGTGGTGTCAAATGTCCAAGCAGCAGACAAAAAGCAAAGAATTTCCTTTTACAAACATAGAAAACAACAATGGTTCAACATATGAAAAATGTCCAGAAATGTCACTATTCATGTTTGAAGAAGAAGGGTCCCAGAATCCGTTGTCATGATGAATACCCCAAAATTCAACGATAGACGATGCGAGAATATCGTTGGCACAGAAAGACGGAACAGTTAAACACACAAAAAGGAAAGTGACATGAAAGTTGAATGCAAAGGACCACAGAGAACAGTTATTTCAGCATTTAACCAGCGTTTTAAGCCTCGCTCAGAAAAAATACAACCTAAAAAACGGGCAATCAGACGGAAGAAAATTGGCTTGGGGCAGACTAATAATCCAAGCAGTTTCAGCTTATGGCCGATTACTTGACACTGAGGAACTGGAAGAAAGGGTAACTAAACTGGAGGAAAAACTCAAGGATGGAGTGTTAATACCTAATGACCACAAAAACTAAAATCAGAGCCCTAGAAAACCATGTGTTACCTAAGTACCCCGAACCCGCAACTATCTATCTAACAAATGAGGCAGAGATTTCATTATATAACCGAGCCAATCGGATACGCCAAAACTTGAACGTTGACATCATGAGTATTTGGCATAACGACAAACTTACCTATGAAGAAAAGCAGAAGGAAACCTTGAAGGCGTATAATGAACTTGACGAAAAAGAAAAGCAGATAATATCCAAAGACTCAGAATTTTGTGTTAGAAGACTTCAGGATATGCTGATTAGATATTTTGAAGCGACGTTTCCCCATAAAAGCAGAGACCCTTTGCTTCGAGTTACCTGGTTCTTTAAGGAAATGGATAAACTGGGTCTTGCCAAATACATGGAAGATTCGGAGTGGCATCACAACCGAAATGAAGATGATCCAGACTTTGACGATTTTAAATGGTGGGACAACTTCGAATCTAAGGTAAAAGAGGAGTTTCCAGACGGCATATTCACCGAGAAAAGCTACAAGAAAGCTGAAAAATTATTCGATAAAATTATGGGAAAATGCATGCGAGAATATTGGCAGGCTCACCCCGAAGAATTTGAGAGATTAACGCAGAAACGTGAAAATGCCCAAAAAAATTAGGTAAAAATTAAAGGAAACGAAGAAGAGCCACTTCAAAGAAGAGTGGGATTCATAAATTCAATGAAGTGAAACGATCATCGAATGTGTGTGGGTTTGGGGTTAAAATTTAACTCCTATGAGACTCTTCGTATTGTTCATAGACACTATATAATCTATAGTCTAATAGAAAAAAGGGGGAGTTTTCCTCTTCCCTTTCAATAAGCTGTAAAAAAAGGGAGATTTTGCGGGAGACATGTCACCAGTCTGAGCCGAAATATCTCATTCTGACCACATTTTAGTGATTCCGTCCACTTTTTATTATATCTTCTATTTACGTTTCATTAAAAAAGAGGGAAAAACTCAAGTGAATATGAAGCATATAATTCCCAAGAGTGGAAATGGTAGATAAGGTAGTTAAAATCGAGACTTCGAATGGTTTTGAGGCGATATGGAATCTTCTAACTCCTGAAAATCTGGCAAGAGTTAATATCACGGAGGATGAAATTGAGAGAATAGAACCTTTCTTTGAGGTTCCAGGTACTTTATATACTGAGCCAGGTGTTGCCTCTTATACGCATCCCACAGGGGGGAGTGTTGGGGCCTGGATCTACACTCAGGAATCCAGGGTTTCAATTCAAGATATTATTTATTATGATTTCAATCCTTACCATACTCACTATAATGGTTTGCCGCATTGGAATCATGAAAGAAGGTTCATAGATGTAAATGGACATGAGGAAAGAATTACTGAAGGGATAGAAAATCATATAATCGATGATTCCGAAACGATGAACGTTAGCTTTGATGGAGATGAAAAAGAAATAACGAAGAGATTTAATCAATAGCACAATTTAATTTTAACCCTTAAAAAAAGGGGGGGTTGCGGGAGAAATTTCCAATAGAAAAGTGTTGAATTTTGAAATGGTTATTTCGGTTTTGTCCATCGCTTTATTTTTCCACATCTATGGCATCGTTTTTGATAATCCTTAATGTTAGAGAATGAAGAAGTTTGAAGATGAGCCCTTCCCCACTTATGCAGACCTAGCTTGCATAAAAATGAGTTTTTGTTAGTAGGCAATTGCGATTTCTCATATAGTGTTTATTTAAATAGGTTTTTAATATTATGCCGCTTATTTTCATGGTGCATCTAGTATTTTACTAGTAAATTTGGGTGCGAATCCCACCCCCCGCACCTTTTTACAAACCACACGCATAGAGGAGATAGTCAACTTTAGTCTGTGGATGTGAAGAGAAGGCTACAAGGATTAGCTAGGTAAACTCCTTTCTCTCGAAAAGGACTAATCCCAAAAACGCAGTGATGATAAAGTACAGTCCTATGATCGCGAGCCCTTCCGGAATTGTCACGTTGTAGGTAGTTAAAGTCTCACCATGAGGACCAAGGCTAATCACAGAGCTGTGTGGCGGGTAAGGCACCACTAACACGTTTCCTATTATTTGTGCGCCATAAGTCAGGATAAACCATGGCTCAATCTGAACAAGGCCTGCAACGAGGTTCTGAATGAGTGTAAATACGAACAGAAAGAGGATGATGGTAACGAGAATGGACATTGAGCTGCTCTTGAAAAGCGAACTGAAAAAGAACGTGAACCCAAGTACTGCTGCAAGGTAGAACCACGCGAAAAATACAGACTCGACGAATTGATAGGGCACATTTAGGCCAAAATAGTACATTCCATTACCGACTGTAATTGCCGTGAACACGCTCAAAATTACAGTAGACGCAATGAAAGCCGACAACCACTTACCAACATAAACAGACGA
>SDBS01000720.1_pt1 | contig 32918 bp, 54 predicted proteins | sample 2277091 | NCBI WGS metagenome assembly SDBS01 (sample SAMN10404972, study PRJNA504765) | marine sediment metagenome | isolation source: marine sediment core GS10_PC15, 163 cmbsf | place: Arctic Ocean: Southern Knipovich Ridge | collected 2010 | reverse complement strand
CTCAAAAATGGGAGGTGGTGGTTATGGATACGGACAAAAATCAGATCGCTACGCAGGAATGCCTACAATGAAAAAAGGAGAGAAAGAAGTGCTTAAAGATGGCACACAATCCTCCTACGTTTATCCACTTGAAACAGATACTGAAAAGTATGATTTAGGTCGCATGCGATACGATAATATCGGCATGAAGGGCTATGCGCGTCAGGCATTCGAGTACGATTATTAAAGGATTAGAGAATGAGACATTATCAAGAAACAGGCGAAACCAGAGATGCCATTATTGAAGATGACAATAAGGTGATTCACAAGATTCTCGATGCTAACAAGCATTTGAGAGAACCCTATTGGATCGTTTTATTTGCGAAACCTTCAAAGGTGAGTGTCGATGGATTACCAACTCTTGATAAGCATCTTAAACCCTATAAGACCAAGCCTACTCCACAGGTAGGTGCAATTACAGGCAAAGTTGACAATATAAAGGGCACCATTGAATGGGATGTCAACATGCCACAAAGACCCTTTGATTTTGATGCTCTAAAGAAATTTGGAGCCGAGCCTTGCGATGAACTCGTTGTTGAAACGAGATCCATTCCAGAGGCATATATAACAAAATAGTGCCGCCGACTTAGAGGAAGTACCAACGATTCGATTTTATCGAACGGTTCCTCAGACGGGCGTTAAAGAGGACACACGCAATGACTGAAGAAGAATCTCGCGTTTCGGGCGCAATCGAGGAGGCCGCCGCTCCTGTACCTACTGAGACAGTTGACCAACAACCTGAACAAGCCGAAAGACAAGTACCTTTATCGGCATTGGAATCAGAACGTTCGCAACGACAGCAGGCACAAGACGATCTCAAAATGCTTCGAGAGAATCTAAACCTAATGCAGATGAGGCAGCAGCAATCGCCGCAACCTCCTTCTGAGCCAATAATTAACGATGATGATGTGATGACTTTCGGCGACTTTAAAAAAGCCGCTGGAAAGATTGAAAGTCAAATTCGAGGGACGCTCAGTGAGATGCAAATGTCTAAGACTCACTCTGACTATGACGAGGTTGTCCGTAAGTATTTACCACAAATTGTTAGAGAAGACCCAGAAATTGGCCATACCTTGAGACAAACTCAAGATTTCAGAATGGCTTATCGATTAGCAAAAACATCGGATGAATATCGACAGGATCATCAACAGAAAAAAATGAGTACTGATGCACAGCGAGTTCTAGCGAATTCGGAGCAATCAGGAAATCTTTCTTCTGTTGGAGGGACCAGTCCTATCAGCATGGTGCGTCGCTATAAAGATATGTCAGATAATGATTTTAGAAAAGAAATGGCTAAAAATGTGGGTTATGTCTAATTAAATCAAACTAAATAGGTATAATATGTCAACTATAACCACAGTTGCAGTTCTACCGCCAGCAGTTCGGGAATACTACGACAGGCTTCTTTTGATGACAGCGTATCCAACGCTTATCCATACAAAATTTGCCCAGAAACGTGTTCTTCCCGAAAAGATGGGTGACACTATTGTCTTTCGACGATATTCGCGATTAGCGACGGTGCCGATACCGTTGGTCGATGGAATCACCCCTCCTGGCGCTCCACTGAGTGCAACTGATATTAAAGCACGCGTCGATTTCTATGGAAATTTTGTGACGATCACCAATCAGGTCGAGCTCACCGTAGAGGATCGCGTATTAAACGAAGCCGCCAGATTATTGGCACAGAACCTTGCTCAGACCATTAAATCGGTGGTCTTTAAATCTTCTTTAATTGACTTGGAATTCTACGGCGAGAGCTATGAAGACAGGGCGCAAGCAGAGCCATTATTGGCTTGGGCAGCGTGAGAGACTGAACAAGAAGACTCCGTAAGGAGATGCGACAGTCCGAACTCAATTGTAAAGATTGAGAGGGAGGAATAACAAGACTCCCCGCCTAGTAATAGGTCAAATAAAAAGTAACAGATTTGGGATGAGGTTACACGAGATGTTTTGGCGAGTACCAGTTCCGTTTTGCAATGTGCTAACGGAGTAAATGGCAACACACCGACCGAACTCACTAAGGCTGATATAGATATAGCAGTGAGAGTTTTGTTAGGACTCGATGCGGAAATGATCAGCTCCGTCATAGTTGGTCGTGACGCATTCGGCACAACTCCCGTGAGGCCAGCTTTTTGGGCATATATCGACACAGAACTTTTGGCTGATCTAGAGGCAGTAGCAAACTTCGCTCACTCATCGCAGTACGCTTCCAACCAAAGTGTTCTCGATTCTGAATGGGGAGTGACAGGCAATGTCCGGTGGCTCTACACATCAGTCGGAAGCGTTTCAAGCGCAACTCCAGCAGTATTCAACAATTTCATTATTGGAAAAGAGGCATATGCAGTTGTTCACTTGAGATCAGAAACTGGCGAGTTCTATGTGGAACCTTTGGGTTCTGCAGGAAGCGCAGATCCCTTACATCAAAGGGGTTCGGTGGGATGGCAACACCCATTTGTAAGCAGAATTTTAAACGATGCGTTCATGTTAAATCTGACCGCAACACAATCTTAAGAGGAGGGTAACATGGCACAAATTAAAACATTTAGTTTCACGAACCCTGCCTCTGCAGTAGCTAAAAATCTCGATGTGGGTTTCACAGTTAGTCAAATCCTAAGCATTGACACTACAGCAGTTACTGGTGGCACGTTTGAATGGGTTCTAGGAATGGCAAACGATTCGTACATCGATGGCGCTACGGATCTAGTTGTTCTCACTGACGGTTTCACACCGTTATCGCAAATTTCTACGTATGGAGCTGACATCAGTGGCTTCACGAACGCAGCAAACGGAGTAATCACAGTAAACGACACTGTAACCTTCGGTTTCGCTGTTGGAGACTCGATCAAAGTAGCTGAGTTAGCAGACGACCTTACAGGTACGAACTCACTCAACAATACTTTCACGATTCTTTCACTAACCGATACCACAATCACCGTAGAGGAAGACACAACCGTTACAGGTTTTAGTGTTTACGTCTCTGGAGGTGTGGTCACTCGTATTAGCGATGTTGATGGATTTCCGATTCCAACAGAGAATTTCGCAATTCAGGGAATGACCCTTGAAGTAGGAGTTGTTGGTGGTGATGACGCAGAGATGGTTGTCATCGTAAAAGGTGAGAATCCCGTTGTTTAATCAAGGTAGGGGACAAAATGTCCCCTCCCATTTTAGGAGATAAAAATGGTAATAGAAAATACCAAAACTGAAAAAGACTTTTCCAAACTTCCCATCGTTGGACGGCAACCAAGAAATGAGAAGGAAGAGAAATTTCTTAGAGAGATTTGCGAATTTGAGTTTTTAAATCTAGAGGATTCTGGATTAAGTATCAAATTTCCTTATGGAAGTACTAATAATAAACAAAATTTTCAGCTCTTTCATGGAGCTAGATATAAAGTGCCTCGTCATTTAGCTATGCATGTGGAAACCAGATCGACTCCTAAGTATGAATGGAGACCAGATGGAACAGGTCAAATGAAAGGTCAAAGAGTGGGTGACAAACCACGATTTCAAATGCGTCAAGTATACGAGTAGGTATAGGTCATGAGTAGCAGTTGGACTCTAGCAGACATTCGTTTTAAAGTGCGTCAAGTTACTGGGAGATTATCTCCTCAAGAAATGACGACAAGTGAACTGGATGATCGAATCAATAAGTATTATCAATTCACTTTTCCCTCTGAGGTAAAGTTAGAGAGACAACATACGTTCTTTGACTTTCTGACGACAGCTAATCAAGCCACTTATGATTTCGAAGCAGTCACAGCTCCCGAGGTTTTTACAAATGTCGAACCTCCGGCGACTATAGATAATCTATATTTGATTTACTATCAAGATCCAGGTCGATTTAACGAAGAGAATCCCTATCAGGTAAATCGGAGAACTCCTTGGACAGGAGATGGAGTCGAGATAACCTTTGATACGATCGTGACGGGCTTTCCAATCTTTCCTGGGACTACAGTAATCACTGATGATGTGGAGGTCTTTGAAGATACGAATACTATCTTTACGGATGAAGACGTTCTTATACCTGGAAGTTTAGGAGGAGGAGCTCTTGTCAATTATTCGACGGGAAGTTTCTCTGTGACCTTCGCTGCCGCACCGGCTAATGGTCAAATCATTCATTTAAGTTATATTCTCTTTCAAGCAGGTCGACCTACAGCCGTTCTATTTTATGATAACGAGTTCAAGTTCTTTGTTCCTCCTGATACGGCTTATAGATTTCGAATGAAGGGCTATAAAGTGGTCGATCCGCTAGTAAACGCAACGGACACTCCCATATTAAGCCAGTGGGGGCCAGCAATCGCTTATGGAACCGCAAGGGACATTCATGCCGACTTCGGTGAGATAGAGGCGTACGGCGAAGTTACAGGACTTTATAAAGAACAAATCGGCTATGTGATGACTAGAACCGATCAAAACTTGTTAAATACACGGGCAGCACCCTTTTTCTAGAAAATAGGAGAAAAATAATGACTTTCGATCCCAGCCAACCAACTGATGATACAAAGATAAGAGACCTTAGTACAGTTATTACTCCCAACTGGGAAGCTATACAAGGAGCAGATGCGTCTTTCAAACCGATTGGGATTAATTTTAATAATAGAAATCCTCTTCCTTCAAATGACGATCCAACAGCTATTGCTAATGCTTATATTTTATATTGCAAGGAGGATCCAGGAGCAATTCCTGAACTTTTTGGAATAGATGCGGCTTCTAATGTTCTTCAATTTACTGGAGGTCCATCAACTTTAAATAATAATGGTCATACCTTTCTTATTGGTGCATTACTTTTTCAATGGTTTCACGCCACTGTTAACAATAATACGGTTGTACAATTTCCAAAAGAGTTTGGCGCTGTTCCCTATGTAGTTATTGGTGCTGAATCGACTAACAACATTACAGATTTTGATTTTGTAAAGGCACCAGTTGCGGAATATAAAACGGACGAATTTCTAGTATTTCTCGTACGTGCTGATGGAAATCAACAAGCTAATGCTAAATTATTAACATTTATGGCAATAGGACCAGCATATTCCTAATTAGGATACAGAAAAAATTCATATGAGTTTTCAACCCCAATTAATTGCTCCTTTCCAAGTTGGTCTCGATACTGACCTAGAACCATGGATCGCTCCTGAAGATTCCTTTTCAATTCTAGATAATATTCATGTCCATAACGCTTATCTTGAAAAAAGAAGTGGATTTCAACTTTTTGCTAACACTGAACATCCTACTACTCCCATAGAGATTACAGGAATTACCCAAGCAAATCCTGGAGAGGTCACAACTGCAATTCCGCATGGCTATATTAGTGGAGATCTCGTCTTAATTGAATCTGTAGTGGGAATGATCGAAGTTAACGATCTTACCTTCACTATCATAGTCACTGGAGACTCTACATTCACTATAGGAGTCAATACAACAGGTTTTACGGCTTATATTAGTGACGGCACCACTACATTGATCGATCCTGATGTGGATCGCATAATGGGACTCTGGAGATTTATTAGGAATGATAATACCAAAGATCTACTTGCCTTTACTACCAGACGAGCTAACTTATATGTAGGAGGCACGGTTGATTTTGCCGAATTAGATACCGCTGCTATTATGAGTGGATCCGTGACCGATTATGTGGTGGCTTATAATTGGCAAGGATCGGGATTAGATAATCGGCTTTACTTTACCAATGGGAAGGCATTTGATGGAGTCTCATTGGACGGAATTCGGTTTTATGATGGAAATGGAGCTACTACAACCGATTTTAATGCAAATTCGTTGGGAGGAGGAAGGACACTTTTTGGATGTAAATTAATATTTACTCTTAAACAAAGATTAGTAGTTTTTAATACTTTCGAATTTAATGGCGCGATTACCTCTAATTTTCCTCAAAGAGCTCGTTGGTGTCAGGCACAAGGTCCAGCTAATTGGGATGACTTAGTTGCAGGAGGAGGCGGATTTGTTGACGCTCCCACAGGGGAACAAATTGTTTCGGCTCAATTGCTCCAAGATATCATAATCGTCATGTTTACCAATAGTGTATGGACTTTTCGTCCTGTACCTGATCCGGCTCTCCCTTTTAGATGGGATAGAATAAACGATTTTCGAGCTTGCGATGGAAAAATGGCTACCATCGGCTATGATAGAGAGGTACGCGCCTTAGGAGTTCGAGGTATCACCGGTACTGATGGAGTAGAAACCAGGCGTATAGATAAACGTATAGAAGATTTCACAACTGATGAGATTAATATCGATGAATTTGAAAAAGTATTTTGTCTCAGAAGTTTTGAAAAAAGAAGATGGTGGACTCTCTTTGCAAGAGGAAGTGATGAAGAAAATTCAGCTGCATTAATCTGGGATGACGAGTCTTCAGCATTTTCAACTTATACCATCGCTATGAATTGTCTTGGATATGGAAATGCAGGTTTCGATTATCGATTAAGTGACTTCACTGCGGATAATGGACTAGACTTTGCAATTAAGGATTTTGCTGAAGAGACTATTCAATCTTATTTCAATCAGGAAAATCAGGAAATCTTTCTCGGTGGTGATATTCAAGGAACTGTTTTTATTATGGAAAGGGGAGGAGATGACGAAGGAGAACCTATTTCAACAGAGATGTTTTCTGCAGCTTGGAATCCCTTTAAACAACAGGGCATTGAATGCCAAATGAGTTACATAGATTTCTTTATAGATTCCGATAAACTAACAACGGCTACCGTTGAATTTTTTAAAAACAATGACAGATCGCCCTACCTTACCCAAAGTATTAATTTTCTCCCTAATTTGGATTTTATCGCTGATATTGGCGGGGCTACTAACACAAATCCTGTTAATATAAATGCTCCCAGTCATGGATTAACCACAGGAGATATCATTTTCATTTATCTCGTTGAAGGAACGGTAGAGGTAAACGGTGGTCCTCATCTCATTACTGTGATAGGTGAGAATAATTTCACTTTAGATGGAATCGATGGCACAGCTTTCGGTGTATATACTACCGGAGGTCAAGTAGTTAGAAGAGAATTTTTTAGAACCAAGACGTGGAAACGCGCTTATGGAGGAGGATATGGATATCAACATCGCATACGAGTTTTATCAACTGGGAACGATCGGCCTTTCCGCTTTCATGCTTTTAAACCTTATTTCAGGGCTAGAGGCTCTAGGACGATTAATTAATGACCCTCCCAAGTAATATTATTTTTCCTTTGAGAGTCGATTTTAACGATCTAGGAGATGTAGATCGATATCTTGGTGATTTAACGTTCGAATTACAAAGAATGTATGAAGATTTGGCTCAAGGAATTAATGGAGATATTCGAGGTAGTGCTTTTACTCAAAGAGATCTATGGACTCCTGTTTTAAAAGGAACTACTGTCGAAGGAACCTTTACCTATACTCATCAAATTGGATGGGCTTTGAGACAAGGACTGATAGTAGATGCTTGGTTCGACATAGAATGGACGGCTTCAGGAGCAGCAGCAGGGAATCTTTTTATAGAACTTCCCTACGAGGTAGCGAATAGCGAAGAGAAGCCATTTAGCTCGGCTTTACAAACATCTACGATCGATTATGGAGTAGGTAGAACGATTCTTTCGATCAATGCTATACCGAATACCTTCAGAGGAGAGATATGGTCCTCAGGATCGACTGTAGCTACCGCTAACGTGGTTGTAGCTGCTGTCGGACAATTAATTGGATATGTGAGATATATTGGAAAAGCAAATGAAGCAGCATAAAGGAAATATTGAAGATCTAACTTGGCTCCGACTTTTTACGAGTTCTCTTATTCCGGTTTACCTCGTAGAGCAGATAGCCAAGAGAGATTATACAGTTAATGATTTATACACTTATCTTGAAGAAAATATTTTAAGAATGAGTCCAGATGGACCTACTTTAAATCCAATTTTTAATGTATGGGGATTGATCGATAAGGAAAAGTTAGTAAAAGGATTTCTCTGGTTTACCATTGATCCTCTCTCTAAAGACATAGCTATTCAAGTTTACAGTGTCGATTCACATTATTGGGGATGTAAGGGCGCTATTTTGAAATTAGCAACTCATATGAAAGAACTTCGAAAGAGGGGAAAATTAAAGAAGGTTTACTGGATAACCAAGTTTCCAAAACATTCTCTGAAATACGGTTTCAAACCATCAAAGAATATTTTAATGGAATATAACGAAGAGGAAAAAGACGATGGGAAATACGCTAATGGGATCTCAGGGGAAGACGAGTCTCTTATCTCCTGAACAACAACAATTTTTTAGCAGTATATTCGGAGGAGGAGGAGGAGGAGGAATCGGAGGACAGGCAGGACAAGCTTATCAACAATTTCTTCAACCCCAATCTCAAGAAGATCTTCAATCTGGTTTTCAAAAGGGGGTGGTCGATCCAATGCTGCAAACCTATGAACAGCAAGTTGTTCCTGCTCTTCAACAGCGATTTGTGGATGCGAATGCCTCTTCTTCTTCAGCTATGAATCAAGCATTAGGACAAAGTGCTAAAGATTTAACTACTTCTCTAGGATCTCAATATCTCCCATATATGCAGGGACAACAACAAAACACCTTACAAGCCTTGAATCAAGTAGGCGGATTAGCGGGACAACAAACTTATCAACCTTACCAACAAGAAGGAGCGTTACCAGGTCTCTTCCAAGGTCTCGGAACTGCTGGAGCAGGAGCGCTTTCTAAGTCTTCAAGAGAAGTTAAAGAAAACATCCGAGATTATTCAAAAGGATTAGATATCATAAAAGATCTCGAAGTTAAAAACTATGATTATATTGATGGTCCAGAAAATCGCGTAGGACTCATAGCAGAGACCCTTCCTGAAGAGTTCTTAGGAACCCTGGACGGTATTAAGGCTGTGGATGTATATGGCCTTGTAGGGCTTCTAATCAATGCTGTAAAGGAATTGAATAGTAAAGTCCAACTATTGGAGGTATAAGAATGTCGATTCAAATAATTAAAAATCCATGGTCGCAAGCTTTTTCAGGAGTGGGATCTGCTTTAGGATCAGCGTTGCAACAACGAGGAAAACGAGCAGCTGATCTAAGAAAAGCAGCTTTAGAAAGAGCTTTAGCTCAAAAACAAAAACAAGAAGAGAGAGAATTTAGAGCTGGTGAAAGCTCATTGGAGAGAGACTTTAAAGCGGGTGAAAGCACCATGGAAAGAGCCTCAAGATTAGGTTTAAAACAAGCAGAGTTTCAAGAAAAAAGAGATCTTGCTGAAGAAGATCGCACACGGCTGGCTCAATCAGGGACTATTTTAGAAAGTGTATTAACTCCTTTAGGATCCAGTCCTTCTTTACCTCAATTAGGAAATGCATATTCCTCTTATATTGAACAAGGAGGCGATCCAGATTTATGGAAACAAGCTTTTGCACCTTATGAACCTCAATTAAAAGAACAAGCTCGTACTGAAGCGTCTCAAAGTTTATTATCTCAAATTTTAGGTTCACCAGAGCCAAGTCCTCAAATTCCAGGAGACCCTTCTTTACCTCAACAGCAAATTCCTGGACAAACTCCTCCACCGGATGCATTTACATCTCAAGAATCAATGGGAGTTCCCGAAGGGACTATTTATTCTAAAGTAGATGGAGTTCCCGAAGGAATAACTAACAAAAAAATTGAGGCTTTACACGCTTCTCCTATTAGAGAACACCAAGAACTAGGAAAACTTTATGAAAGTAGACGTAAAGAATCCTATGACCAGTGGTCAAAGGAACGAGATTTCAATACAAAAGGATTAGAACCCACTGAAAAGAAAATTGAAGCTTTACGAGAAATACTCCCTCGTCGAGAACGTGTTTTAAATTTAGCTAGACTGTCCATAGAATCGGGAGAGATCGGAGCCTTGAGTAGGAATCGAATTGCAAACATAATTGGTGGTCCAATTGGTGATGCTATGAAAACGATGAGTGGAGCACAGTTTGCTGTAGCTTCAAAAGAAAATCTTGTTACAAATATGTCAGAGATTTCGGCTCGAGGTATAAACATATTTATGGAAAAAAACTTACTCGATGCTTTTGGTAAAGTAGGACAAACACAAGAGGCTAATCTGTCAGTTCAAGATTTCTTTGAATCAGAAAACGATATTGAAAAAGCTTATCTTTCTGCTTATGATGAGCTTGGAAAACAAGATATGCAAAGATATGGATTCAGACTTGCAGATTTAGGAAAAAGAGCTCGTGAGGCTTCTCAACCAGAACAACAAAGAATCTTTAATCGAAGTTCTGTCAGATTACGTAGTCTACGAGAAAGAGAAAACGGAGTTCCTTGGATGTATAAACAAACCGAAAAAAAAGTATTAAAAGGAACCCCTCTAACTTCAGAAATGTATAGAATTTTCATTGAAAAAGTAGGTGATCCTCAAAAAGCTTTAGTTCGAGCTAAACAGCTAGGATATACGATCTATCCTCCTTCTGAACTTCCAGGAGGTGCACAATGAGTTCAGCAACGAAGTTAAGTCAAGATGATCTAGATTTCATGGCGTTTGCTTTAGAGCAAACTCCTGAAGGAGCAATAGAAGAAGAAGATGAGGAGATCTCTCCTGAAGAACTTCAATTTGCTAAACAAGCACAAAAAGGACCGCGTCCTCCTAAAGAAGTAAGTCGATTGCGTTCTATAATTAGTGCTCCTTTGAAAGGAGCGTCTCGTATTGCAGGACATGCTTTGGGAGCTATGCCGAGTGGTGGTAAAACTTTTGATGAAACTCTAGAAGATGTATTTCCTACTCAGAAAGATAGATTTATTGAAGGATCTCTTCAACGAGGAGCCGAAATAGGAGCTGGAGGAGTAGCAAAGGGAGTTGGAGGTCTCATCTTAAGTGCCCTAGCTGGAGTCGTAGGAGAGGGAATACATAAAGCTCCTTTTATACCAGATTGGCTTAAACCTTATCTCGAGACCGCTGGTGAAATAGCAACTACTGGTCTTCCAAGATTTGGATCAAAAATTCTTCCTACTTCTGCTCAAAAGCCTCTTGTAGAAGGTGCTCGTAAATTAGGTCTCAAGGAGAAAGAAATTGCTCCTCTTATTCAAAGCGAAAAAAAAGTAAGAACATTAGCAAAAACCGCAGGAAAAAGATTTCGAACACAAAAAGCGTTAGGTAAAAGTAAAACTGCTCTTGATAAGTCTTTAGAATTGATGGATGCCCATCCTGATATAGACAGAGTCTTAGCTCCTGGACAAGCTGATACGACTATTTCTTCTATAGAAAAGAAAATGGTCAATAAGTTGAATAGTTCCGAACGAGGTCTTATTAAAGATGACTTTGAGATTTTGAAAAATAGTCCAAAATCTGCCAAAGATTTCATAAAATTCTTTAGAGATCTTAATAAACAAATCAGTACCAATCCTAAATCTAGAAAATCGTTAAATTTATTGAAAGATGATCTTATTGAGTCAGTTCAAAAAATTTCACCTGAATTAGGTAATACATTTAACGTAACTAATAAGTTATATTCTAATTACTCTAAGATTGCTCAAAAGCTTAAACCAAGCTGGAATGAAGATATAGCCAGAACTCTAGGAACAGGAGTAGGTCATGTAATTGTAGGGAGTCTATTTGGAAATTATGCTGCATTAGGAACAATAATAGGAGAGCAAGCAGCTAAAAACGTAGCTCGTGAAATGCTTATCAATCCTAGATTTCAAAATCTTTCTAGACAAATTGTTCACTCATTAAATTCTGGAAAGGTGGGACTTGCTACACAGTTATGGGATAAATTAGGAAAATTAATGAGTAAAGAAAGTCCTAAACTTGCTCTAGAAATGGAGAAAGTAGATTGGGAATCAATCCAACAATCCTCGGATGAAGGGATAGATGAGAAAGAGTAAAAAAAGTCCTAAATATAACATGATACATACCTAATAAAAAAATCAAAAAAAAATTAGATTTCTGGTATAGTAGAAGAAAGATACTTTTACCTACAAAGAAACCAAAGAATTGATCTAAATTTCTTACTTCAAAGAATACAGAATCAAAGGTTTAGGTTCAACTAGAATCATTATTTAGTCCGTACCAACTCCGAAAGGAGGGGACATAATCACACACACGGAGGCCAAGATGGTCAAATTAAGTCAAACCTACGGGTTGGAAACACCCATTCAAAATAGTTATCCACTTCCTATTATTGCTGATAGACCTCCCACTACGTCAGATTTAGGTCGTCTACCTGGTCAACTCTGGATAGATACACCCAATAGCGCACTTTATATGCTCGTTAAAGTAGCTGCTGGAGCTGCTGATTGGGATCAGATTAACGCCTAAGTAAATGGCTTTACATACTTAGGAGAGTAATGGGATATCAGAGATTCAATGTAGATCAGTGGGAAAAACCCCCTTGGGAATTCAAGATCGGGACGTTCTATGATGGTCGCTTTATAGGATTCAATAAGTTCGGAATCAATGAAGCTATCAATAACTCGACTTTTGAGGACATCTGGAGTCCAGGTGGAAATTTAGCTTTTCTCACTTCAGCCGAACCTATGGAAATTGCTTCGGATAATGCAGCCGACACCTTAGCTGGAACAGGTGCTCAAAAATTAAAAGTTTTTGGAGTAGGAGATGACTACGAGTTCTTAGAAGAAGAAATTGATATGGATGGGATCAATATTGTGACCACTGTCAATTCCTATCTAAGGATCTCTAGAATGATAGTAACTGATATAGGAACGGCCGACTCGAACGTGGGAACTATCACGGCATTTGCACAAACTGCGGCCAGTATCCAAGCTGAAATTGTTGATGATTTAGGACAGACATCTGCTGCTATTACCACCATCCCAGCAGGATTTTTTGCTTTCGTCACTCATTTTGATGCCGCCGTCACAGGTGGAGATTCGGGAATAGTGGACTTTCAAACACGCGAATTTAATCAAGCATGGAGAGTACGACAACGTACGACTATTCCATCAGATGGAAGAACTAGTTTTGATTTCACCCGATTCAAGGCTCCTATTATTGTCTCTGATCGCTCAGATGTCAAAATGAGAGCTATTAAAGATGGAGGAGGAGGATCAGCTGGAGTGACAGCAAGTTTCGATTATTACCTTATCGATAGAAGAGAAATAAATACACAAGATTTTGACGCATAATGGGATATACACGTTTAACAGAGGATCAATGGCAAAAAGCACCTTGGGAGTTCAAGGTAGCTGTAGGATTTTCAGGTCGTTTTTTTACCATTCTTAGATTCGGATACAACGATCAAATCTCTCAAGCCGGATTTGAGGATGTATGGAATGTAGGAGGCACTCTAGAGTATCTCACTGATGCTGAGTTCATAGATATTGTCTCTACGAGTGCCGCTGATACCGAACTGGGTACAGGAGCACAATCGGTCCGACTAATGGGAGTGGACTTCGAATATAAACGACTTTTAGAAACCGTTCCTCTAGATGGCCTTACTCCTGTCCAAACACAAAATAAATTCCTAAGAGTCGAGACCATGAGAGTCGATGACGTGGGAAGCGGCTTGATCAATGCAGGAGAGATCGATGCTACATCCAATCTATCAGCCACCATTCAATGTCGAATCGAGGTTGATTTAGGAGCCAGTTCTGGAACCTTTATTACTATTCCTGATGGATTCTTTGGATTAATTACAGCTGTTCGCGCCTCTACAGAAGGTGCAGATCCTGCTGTCATTGATTTTCAAACTCGACAAGAAGGTAAAGGATTTATCGTCGGATATCGAACTAGTCTTACTGCTGGAGGAACCACTGAACTTGATTTTATGAGATTTCAAGCTCCTGTTCTTGCTCCTCCCCATACCGATATCAAAGTACGTGGAATCTATGATGCAGGAGGAGCGACTAGAGTAATGTCAGCTGGTATCAGCTTATATTTAATCGATCAAAGAGAGATAAACACATGACAGCTAGCGCTATAAATAGACCGTTTAAGTTTGGAGAGAGAGATAGACGAGTCTTTATTGTCGAAAATTCAGAAGTGGCTTTACAAGCAGAGAATGATGCAAATGGAAATCCCATATTCCTTGCAAGAGCGAAGATTGGCACACTGACAAGTGAACCAAAATGGCAAATCCGATTTATTACTTATGATGCTGCGCAAGGAGTGCTTTCAGTAGAATGGCCGGAGAATTCTGAGGGTAATTTTTCATCAGAATATGAGTTCATATGGGATGATCGTGCGGGCCTAATTTTTGGTTAATGATATCCGGTTTGAGTTTCATCCAAACCGGATAATACAATAACAGGAAGAGAGATTTAATGCCTTATCCAATTAATCCATTTACTGGAGAATTAGATCGAATAGCTGATACTTCAGGATTTGCGGACACTTTTACTACAGATTCTGGAGATGCGACTCCTATCGGCGGAGTAATAATTATAGCCGGTGGACTTTCAATAGACACGAGTGGAGCAGGAAATACAGTCACTATCGATTTTGATGTCACCGAATCTCCCGATATAGCGACTTCTTTTTTGACAGACACAGGAAGCGCTGTGCCAGCTCTCAATGTCTTAACGATAACTGGTGGTACTTCAATCGACACGACCGGCGCAGGAAGTGTGGTCACAATTGATTTCGATGTCACCGGATCTCCAGACCTAGCAAATTCCTTTTTGACAGATTCTGGAAGTGCTGTACCAGCCCTCAACGTCTTAACGGTAGCTGGTGGAAATGGAATCAGCACCTCTGGAGCCGGAAGTACAGTCACAATCGATCTAGACAGCCCTGTTACGGTCCCTAACGGCGGAACAGGGTTAACCTCACTACTTGATCATTCGGTCTTAGTCGGCTCTGGTGTGGCTTCTATAACGGAGCTAGTGGTAGGAAACGATGGAGAAATCTTACTGGGCGCAACTGGATCCGATCCCGTGTTTGCCCTTCCTACCTCCTCGGATAATCTCCTTACTTTCAATGTGGGAGCTGGTTCCTTGGACATTGTAGCTCAAAACGCAGTCGCAGCTTCTGCAGTCTTAGACGACAATGCAGTGGTCACAGGAGATGGAGGAGTAAGAGGTGTCCAAACCTCGACGGTGCTTGTTTCATCTGCTGGAGAGATGACAAACCCGTCCCAACCTGCTTTTTTTGCTAGAAATAATACTACTCAAAGTAATTTTACAGGAGCGGGGACCACCTATATCGTAAGATATCAAAATACAACGTTAGATGTGGCGGGTGATTATGATGGAACTGATACATTTACAGCTCCAGTTGACGGAAAGTATTCTTTTTCTGCCACCGTACAATTAACCGGTTTGTCTTCTACAGCTACGTCAACGCAAATAAGTATGGACAGTTCAACAATTAATAGACGGGGTTCTGTAGTAAACGGAGCGAATGTGAGAGCTGGTGCTTCTAATACACTTCTCCTCAATGGTCAATTATTTATTGATCTGGACGCGGCAGATATTTGCCAGATAACTATTCAAGTATCTGGAATGCCTTCAGACACAGTTGATTTAAGTAGTACTACAGGTAATACTTTTGCAGGGTATTTAGTATTCTAATAGGAAAAATATGAAAATAATAATAGATGGTAAAGAAGTTTTAAATCTGACAGAAACTCAAAAAAAGACAATTAAAAATGAGATTCTTTCAGAAATATTTGATGACGATATGACCAGAAGATGTAAATATTGGTTAGAAATTCCTCAAAAAAAATATGCACACATTCATCAGAAGTCTCTCATTTCAGAACTTGAAAAAAAAGGGACTACTACTATTCCCTCGAATCTTCTTAAATTAGCTGAAGATCATTCCGATGCATTCCCATGTAAGTATGGATATGAAGATATTACTCAGGACATTCTTTGTAACGTAGGAGATCAATCTTTTTCATTCTCTGTCTCTCATAGAAAGATATCTAGAAAAATGAAAAATCATCTACAAGAGAAGATGTCTAAAAGAAAATATTTATCTTATGAAAAAGAAGAACTGGAACAACGTATTGCCTGGATTTTACAAAATAAATGTGAACGTTGTTTACACCGATTAAGACTTGCATGGATGCCGAGACTAGAGGAGAGAGGAATTAGCGAGGTTCCGATAGATGATGATGCATTTTCTGAGTTGGTTTTTTCTCAATCCGACTATAAGGACAGAGATGCAAGAGATTTAGAAGAAGCTGAAATAGAAGGTAGATAAAATGGTATTGAATCAACCAGTAGGAGTTCCTAAATCCAATCCAACAGACTATACGGGTCCGACCATGTGTTTGGTTCCGATCAAACGATTTCCTAGAGAACCTCTAGTATCAGATAAAAGATATCGAATTGGTCAATTTGCAATTCTAGGAAGAGATCCATCTACAGGTATAGAAGGAGATCTTTGGTATTTAGCTAATTTCTTTGCAAATGGAGATGCTCACTGGATTCAATTTGTCGCGGAGGTAGTAGTTGGACAGACCTTAACAGCCGATTCAGGAGGACCACTGAGTCCAATCGATGGGAATTGGAACATATTTGGAGACGCTCCTCAAGGAAGTGTCACCTCTGGAGCTGGAAACACAATTACAATTACCAACACAAATGCTACAGAAATACAAATTGGAGTTAGCGCACTTGCTACAGATGCAGAAACCATAGATGGAACAGATACAACCAGAGTTATAGTCCCAAGTGCTTTAACAGCTAAACTCGGAGATCAAACCGCTGAGGGGATTGCTTTTGGTAAAGGAACGACATCACCATTAAGTTGGACAGCAGGTCTACTCGATGGACAATTAGCTATTGGGGACACAGCAGGTATTCCAGCTGCTGCGAATCTCACAGAAGGAGTAGGTCTAACCATTACAAATGGACCTAACTCTATTAAGATTGATGCTCTCTCTACAACGAAACCTTCTTTTTTTGCTCGAAATAATGCGAATCAAGATGATATTACGGGAAACGGAACCACCTATATCATCCAATATAAAAATGTTACACTAGATCAAGGAGGTGATTATGATGGAACTTCAATTTTTACAGCTCCCATTGAAGGAAATTATATGTTTTCTGCCACCTCACAAATAATTAGTTTGACGGCTAGTGCTACGGGAGTAACACTAAGTATGGACAGTTCAACAATTAATAAACGAGCTTCTGTACTAAACGGAGACAGCGGGCGAAGTGGCGCTTCTAATACAATGCTTGTCAATGGTGAATTATTTACTCATCTTGATATTGCAGACACTTGCCACGTGACGATTCAAGTTGATGGGATGGCGGCCGACACAATCGATATAAGTAGTTTTACAGGTAATACTTTTGCCGGATATTTAGACGCTTAAATCAAGTATTTAAAGGATTATTATGGTTTTATTAAAAATGATTATAGGTATGTGGAGGGATCTATCCATGTGGTCAAAATTTGGAATAATTATTTCACTGACAGTGCTTACTGGTGCGATAGTGGGATGCAATTGGAAAGTATGGAAAAACTATCCTCAAGATAATATTGTTGAGGAAATAATTGAAGAGGTGATAGAAAGTAAGACGGGTTTGGAAATTGACTTGAGTCCTTCTACACCGGAAAATTATGATCCGCGTCAGAATTATAAAAGAAATTGTAACCCACCAGAACCCAAAGGTCGCATGTTTAATCGTCCGACCAGCCCATAGTAAAAATATTTTGAAGAAAATTCAAAGATTTGATAGACAAAAGCCAAATACAACATAATAGATATTATCAGACGCAGATTTTATCAAGTTTAAATTTTATTCTTTAGGTGAATTTTAATTTGAAAAAGACCAGAATGAACATTAGATTAGTAAAAGATTTTTTAGATAAAATCAAAATGTACGCCGAGAATGGAAGTGATGAAACTGCCCATTCAATAGAAGATTCACTTTTCAAAGCAGTCATCTTTGCCATAACACAAGGCGATTGTGATAATATAAAAAAATGTTGTGAGCTTTGTCTTTCGTCCAAAGATATCTGTTTCAAAAGATTGTGCTATTAAAGAGAAAATTTCTCATCCACCAATGGCGGTGGAAGGAGATCGAAAACCACTTCATTGAGGTGGTTTTTGTTATATTCCGATAAAAATTTAGACATATAAAAAAATTTATGATAATATGAAGAAGTAAAAGGAAAAAACCTCCTTTTATTTTTTGAGTTTTTTTTTCATTTGGAGTCCCGACTTAAAGTTGGGACTCGCCCTTTACAAAGTATCCCTTGTATTTACTATGAGATCGACACGTTTTTCGTATTCGTGTTTTTCTACAAAGCCTCCCTCATGGACGAGTATAAGGCAGCCACGGACCAGTACCGTGGTTTTTTTTATCTATTTTTCATATAAAGCAGGAAGGGATTCTTTTTTAACAAAGTGGTGAGCTAGAGCCGTGTAAGGAGCAATTAAAAATATAATTATAAATTTTATGAGTATGGTGAAGAACATTAGATCCCATATATTTCCCCATATCGGTTCAAATAAACTCATAAGAGCATAGAACATAATTACATCAATGACTTGAGATGCCATTAAAGAAATCATTACTCTAAGTGTCAGGTGATTCTTTCCTATCTTCTTCTGAAGCCATGTATAGAAACGAATGTCCCATAGTTGAACGGAGATGAAAGTAATAAATGAAACAGCAGTGATGCAAGGCATTAACCCAAGAATAGACGCATACTGCTCATGAGTATGATCAAAATGATTTGGCTCAAAAGTCAAATGCAGTTGTTGTAAAATGACAAAGCCAAAGGTACAGAGAGACGCAATCATCACGTGAGTACTGGCAGCTTTTCTACCATAATACTCCTGCATCAGATTCAATCCTAAGAAATAGCACACTCCAAGAGCTTTGGTCGTGTTCAATTCCATCCCAAAAATATCTACTTGTTTTAGAACAAATAAATTAAAGGCAAGAACGACTGTGCATAGCCATGCATTGACTGCTTTCTCTCCGACCTTAAGACATAAAAATGTTATCCAAGAGATAACAAATATCTGAATAATAAGTAAACTGGCGTTTAGCACGTCTTAGTTACGCTGGTGTTAATTCCCAATCTGTAGCTTGCATATCGTCGCCTTCACAGACATAGGTATAACCTTCGGTATCTTTAAACTTCTGTTGACCTCCTAGAGGTACATAGGGTCCAGCAGCAAGAAGACATTTATATTTAGAATCCCACCAGACATAGACAAGTTTTCCATGCCATGCAGCTGATCCTTTGGGGAGCCATTCTTTTCTTCTGACTCTTATTCCATTTCTGGCACTTTCACATGCTTCTAAAAAATCCATAGGATATTCCCTCATATTTTTATTTAATAATTTAGTATCTCGGAATTTACGAGTAACACTCCTTCTGATTTTCGCCCAATCATAGAGACCTGTTAATCCAGGATAGGACTCTAATATAGACATCGTAAAAATGCAAACTAAAGGAATTGATAGTACAGTCATGATACCTCCTTTTGAGACATACATACCTCAAAAGTAAAATTTATCCAAATAAAATTTTTATCATGAAGAAAAAAAATGGAATACATGCTATAATAAAGATAGATATTGTAAGAGAGCCGAAAGGTTTTCACAAGAACCCGAGTCCGAAAACTCGGGTTTTTGCTTTAAGGTCTCCGATATAAACGAACGACCTTTTCTCACATTAGAATGTAAGATTTTCTTACATTCCTTATGTACGGAGTCAATCTCCTTATGTAGGGAGTGAATCTTCTTATGTACGGAGTCAATCTCCTTATGTAGGGAGTGACCTATCTATACGAAGTGATATATCTAATCTCCAAGTTTCTACTGGATTCTTACGATATTCTTCAAGATCAACGCCAATAAGTTCAGGAATAGATTTATAATTGATACTCCCTTTTCGAACGATCTTAGACGCTTTCACTCCATGTCCTATAGCGCTACCTTTCCCTGCTATTTTAATAAGAAGCGCTCTGTCTGCCTTATCTTCTTCTGTTAAAGACTTAAGCTTTGGTTGGCGTTCAATCATTCTTTCGGCTATCTCCTTCCATTCTTGAGAAATTCCCATATCTTGAAAATCTTTAGGAATCATAGAAGGCGCTACTAAATTGAGAACCTTATCCCAAAAAATAGACTCTTGATCATAGAGATGATTGATATAGCTTTCGTCATATTCCACCTCAACTAAAATTCCTTCATTTTCACGAAAAGAAAAATAGTGTATCTTTTCACAATCTAAACAGGCTAGTTGATGCTGAAGTTGAGGTATATATTTCTCCGGTATTTTCCCTTCTTTAGCGGTATTATGGTCGGCGAGTCCAGGGCACTTGATTTCGACGGCCATATTACCTTTTGATGACCATCCATCTAAAGAAGCTCCCATATACTCTCTGGTATGATGAAAAACTACTTTTGGAGCGACTTGGAAACCTGTTTGACTCTGATAAAGCAGACGAGCTACATGCTCATTATCTCTTCCATATTTCATGGCTGCGTTATCTTTTTGTCCTTCTCCCAAACCAATTTTTTCCTTCCATAATTGATGTGGCGTTCTCCAAGGAGAAACTTCCATGATTACTGGAGCATCGCTGGCCATCACATGTTGTTTGCGCATGGCAAGCCATTCTTTTGTCCCTTGTTCGAATGCTAATTCCATTGTAAAACCTCCTTAATTTTTATTGTTTAAAATGGTAATGCTGCTTCTGTTTTTGCAAGTTGTGTAGCCCTATTTAAGATATTGGGATAAATTGACTTGGGCATTTGATCGAGTCTTCTAACGTTGCAATTTGTTTGTAAAAAACTTAGAACGCTTTTTCTATACTCGTCATTACTTCCAATCAAAGTGTCCAATTCTTGGGCATCTAATATTGAAATGACTTCTTCAAGTTCTTCTGCAAGCTCTGGTTGAGCAACCTCTGGTTGAGCAACAGCTCCTCCTTTTGGAAAGTCGTTCCAAGGATCGCCTCCATCAAAGAGTATCTGTAAATTTACAGGACTCTCTTTCAGAGCTTTCCTAATTTTCTCTTCTACATCTTTCTTGGGACAAGGCAAAACTTGATACTTTGTATCTTTTCCTGATCCTGATTTATGAATTTCAATGTCGTACTCTCTAAAGTCTCCCCAATCTTTGGAATGTCCAAGGCTTGTAAGAGTTTTTAGAATACTGTTTTGAGTAATCTCTAAGATAAACAATCCCTCTCTTCGGTAATCCCAAGCATATAAAATCCAAAAAGGTTTTATGGGCTTTTTATCATCAAAACTTTTAACTGGCTTCAGTTCAGCTTTAAAACGATGAGGGTGATTGTCTTCCCAATCAATCCAACCACATATGGGTCTTAGTAAGATGCGAAGTCGATTTTCTCCTTCAAACATCTCTTTCATCCTCCAATATGATTGTGGACTTTTTAATTCTTCAAATCCTTCTGGTAAAAAATGGCTCATTTTTCTTGCTCCTTATTTAGGGTTTTAAGTTATTTCTCGTAAAAATTTGCCGTAAGAAATTGTATCAATTTTCCATAGCTCAATTAGATCATCTATTTTTTCTTTTGGTTTTGTTTTTGGTTTTGATTTTGTTTTGCTGTAAATCAAGGGTTTAGTTCTAGGAATATTTAAATCAAAGACTCCTAAAATCTCTTCGAGATGGAATTCCATATCTTCAAGGGAACCCGTCCTATATATGTCTTCTAATAAACCAATCAAATGGTCTTTGGCGTGATCATAATCATATTCTGAAATTTTCATTGGTACGTTTTGTGTGTGTGTCATTATTTTAACCTATTTCAATTTATATTTGATGTTTTTTTTGTATCGTTTGTTGGACTCTTCTTCTCTAGAAGTGTCTCATAAACGGTACTAATGTATAACATTCGGTATTTATAGGCAAGCGAGTATTTTTTAAAAAGAGGTTAACTATAAATATCTCTTTCTCTACAATGAGCGCTCCTCAAAATAAGGAAGGAGATCTTAGAAAAATGGAACTAGATTATTATTTATGGAAGTACAAGATCACTCGAAAGGCATTCGCCAAGCTCGCAGATATAACTCCTCCGCAGGTTACTGAATTGAGACAGAAAAATAGAAATCCTTCATTACCTACAGCAGCTAGAATTTGGCGGGCATCAAATGGAAAGGTGTCTTTTCTAGAGCAATTGATGATGAAAGATAGATTAATAGAAGATGAAGACGGAGAAAAGCCGTAATGATGATTAAGGTCTATATTTTTCTATAAAGAAATTATTAAAATATAGAGAGTAAAAAATTGACTTTCCTAAAAATAAATAGAGCAGGTATAAAGAAGGCTTAATTGTGTGTAAAGAAAATACTATGCCAAGAGATAAAAAAGTTCCCTTGGCAAAGTACCATTCCGCCAAGGGAGACACACACACAAAGCTCCGAAGAGGATTGTGACATCCACGGCAGATAGCCGTGAAACTTGTAAACAGTCTACAAAAATGCAAACTAATAAATATTCTTAACAGGACAGCCTCGCCAGGTATGTCCCCTGTTAATAACGCAAACAACATGAAAATCCAGAAAAACCAGTATTACAAAGGTCTAAATCAGGAATCTCAACACACCCTATACAAGAAAGGTATGCAACCAACCATATACAAGAAGGGTATGCCACAAACTCCATACAAGGAGAGAATGCAACAAACCTCAAGTAAGGAGGGTATGTGCAATTAGCGTACCACACCCCTTACTTTTCAGTCACACTTTTTCTATGGAATAGATTCATCATTTTGAATTTATTCATCTTAAAAGTTTCTTATTATATTAAATATATTTTTCTAAACCAGAACGTTAAGAATTCTAAACAAAAAAAAGGACAACTACCCAAGAGTAGCTGCCCAAGTTGCGATGCTTCGAATAATTTACCTTTTAAGGATAAAATTAAGTCCGAGCACGCTCCTGTTCACATAAATCAACCGATGATTGCACGTAATTCCCTTTCCGATACATCAACTGCTGATTATATGAAAAGTTATTCAGATGATACAAATGGGATTATTTTAATACAACATTCCTTCTTAAAAAGGAAAGGCGGAAATTAAATGAATGTACTCCCATCTGATTCCACTTTGATTCCTAATATAATTTTTGATGAATTTATGAAGGAACTATCGCACGCAGAATTCAAATTATTAATATGTATCTTGAGAAAGACTTATGGAATTGGCAAAACACGTGCTCCAATTTCTCTTTATGAGATGGAAAAGATGACTACCCTTTCTCGATCGGGATTGAGTGGCTGTCTCAATACATTAGTTTACAGAGGATATATTTTAAGATTTAAATCGAAAACTCCAACGGGCAATAACGCAATCAATGAATATGAAATACAAGGACTCGATTAATGAATAGAGATTTTAAAGGAATATGGATACCGAAAGAGATTTGGTTGACAGATGGATTGTCAACTATGGAAAAAGTATTATGGTCAGAAATTGACTCTTTATTTTCTGATGAAAAAGGAGGATGTCATGCCTCGAATGATTATTTATGTAATTTTTTTGGCATAAAAATCCGTCGATTACAAGAAATTTTAGCCAGCTTAAAAGAGAAAAAATTTCTTATTGAATTGGGATTTGATGGTCGTCAAAGACTTTTAAAAGCTATCCTTCCTCATAATGAGGATTGTTCACAAGTCGATGATTTACCTCCAGAACGCGGAGAACCGCATAGTAGAGGTGCGGAAAAGTGCACCCCTCCCATGAAGGATTCTGCACCCCCTATATATAAGGAAGAGAACAGAGCTTATAGAAAAGATAAGAAGTCTCGTCCTTCGGCTTCGACTGCGGCTCAAGAAGCCGCTTCTCTTCTTTTTAAGAAATTAAATGAAAGAAATCCCAAGATGATGCTCAGGAATGTGAATCAATGGCCTAATCAGATTGATGATATGATGAGGTTAGACAAAAGAACTTTAGAGGAAACCAAATCTGTGATTGAACTTACTTTTTCTCAAGATTATTTCTGGGGAAAAACCATCAAATCTCCAACTTCATTGAGAAAGCATTTCGATAGAGTGATGGACGACATAATCCATCCTCCTAAAGCTAAAAGAGAAGAAAATAAAAGAGAGAAAGAACTTGAAGACCAACAGACAAATCAAATATGGATTACTCCTCTTAAAAATGTTTCCTTTGACGATATGCAAAAAAGAATATTGATAAGTTCCGAAAGTATTGGGATTTATAATGGAAAAGATTATCAAGCAGTACCCTATTCAGCTCCAGGATTTAAACCTACGGTCTTACATAGGTTGAGAACTTGGGGAATGATAGATCTTATGGAACAGATGCAATCAACAATTTAAAGGAGAAAAAAGAATGCCACTAGATTTGCTAGACAAAGCATTAGAACCTATCCGAAACAACCTAGAATCCTACACATTTTCAAAATTGTTCAAAGCATGTCGAAATGCGCTTGGAATGAAAAAAGGAAAATTAGCCGAACTAGCAGGTATAAACATTAATTCAGTGAAACATATGGAGAATGGTTTTTTCTCAACTCCGGTTAAAGATAGCGAAATAGAAGGAATTACAAAAGTATTCGATCTGCCTTTTGTTGAAGTAAAAAATAAGATGATAGAACACATAGAATTAATAGAAAAAAGGAGAAAGATAAAGGTGCATTGTGAAAAACACGACGAAGAAGAAGAGATGCAATTTCTGCGAGAAAGAAAAAGATAGAAAGACTGAATTTTATACTTCTGTTCTTGGAGTTTCTTCATCTAACTGCAAAGAATGTAGCACGCACGTAAGGAGGATAAGACACGAGCTTCACGAGCTTAGTAAAAAAAAACAACAACCTCCTATGGAGTCTTGGGATTCCAGTTTAGAAGAAATTCCAGCCGATATTCCCGACTTACGGGATGAAATAGATAAAAAATTTATTCTCGAATCTTGGGATAAAATATTAAAAACTCTTACCCAGAGAGAACATTCAGTGATATTTGAATACTTTTTTAAAGGTAAAACTCTTGCCAAGATAGGAAAAGAAAGAGAATTAAGCATAGAAAGAATTAGACAGATTAGAAATAAGGCTCTTAGAAAGCTTCGGCAACCGTCTAGAAGAGGAATGATGGAGAGTTTCAATATTCCCATTGCTGAAGAATGGTTTAACAAAGAACAACTTGAACAAGCTAAGTCAAAAGAAGACTATATACCAATAAAGCCCGAATGGGTTAAGGTAGAATATAACGAGGGTGTACCATACTTATCTGCTCACCGCCATCACATGTGGCAGATAAAACCCATCACACACAAAGTTTACGCTGTCTGGTTAACCCAGGCAATAGAGGAAGATGAGATTAACACTTCAAGAAAAGCCACTGGCTAAAGCTCGTCATCGTTTAAGTAAATACGGCTACGCCTACGATCCTCAAAGTCCCAAGAAACAATCTGATAAATTGGCTTTTAAGTCACAAATGATTAATAAGGGCATTTGTAAGCTCTCTAAGCAGCCTTTGAGGGCTAGTCTTACCTTTGGTGTTCCTACAAGAAGTAAACGCAGTGGGAGCGCTTTAAATGGCCTTCAGTGCGTTTCTACTCCAGATCTAGACAACTACATCAAATACTACTTCGATGTTCTCAATGGAATTGCCTATGAAGACGACTCTCATATTACTCAAATCTGGGCAGAGAAAGTTTATGCTGACATCCCAAGCGTCGAAATAAATATAACTCCTCTGGAAGGTGACAGGATTCAAGAACATGCTAAGACAATCCAAGGAGAAATAACTTTATCCGACCTCGAATATATGGTGAAGAAAGCTCACAGAATTGGATTATCGGGAAGAAATCTAGTTAGAGTGTACTCAGAAGAAGATGGAGAAGGTAAACACATTTACTTTGAATGCGAAGACATGAAAGAAAACGAATTACCATCTAAAACCCCATGTTAAAAAGAAATATATATATGTTTTTACGACCTTATGAAGATGCAGCACTTCTCACTGTAAAAGGAAGACTACATCTAGCTATTACTCATAACGCTCATGATCTAAATAGCAATGCCGATGCTCTTCAAGAGATGATGGTAGATGTTATGAAACATCCAGAAGCAAAGAAGAAAGATTGGATATGGAAAATAAGCGATCGCTGGAGCAGTCTTTCAGGAACGGAATTATAGGAATTTTTATGATTTTTATGGCCTGTACCACATGTAAAAGAGTTGTACAATCTAACGCGACGGGAACGTGTCTAGGATGTCAAAGAGGATTCGTTGCTGGACCTCAAGAAGATTCCTACGAACACCACAAACAGGAGGAGAAGAATAATGCCCTTCAAAAGCCAGAGCCAGAGGAGGTACTTTTACGAGAATCTCCCACAACTCGCGAAAAAGTACGAAAAAGAAACGAAAAAAGGAAAAAAGTTACCTCAAAAGGTAAAAAAAACTAAAAAAATAAGGAAATAAATGAGTTCAAAAATTTCAAAATATATAGCTCGATGCGTCCACACCAATAAAAGTGAGACATATATTAATCTTTGCGCAAAAAGTCTCGATCCATTTTTAGAGAAGATTCGTTCTAAAGAAATCTACTGGAACCAGGAATCAGACAATAAAGAAAATGGATTCTGGATGAATACAGAGAATATTCGATTTATTCAATTTACAGGAATAAAAGGAGATAAAAATGAAAATACCCCAGCCTCTATGCCATGCGATGGAAAGATATGTATACAAAAAGACGCAGATAGTGAGGTCGAGAAACCTACTACGTAAAGAGGAAGCTGAAGTTTTAGAAGAATTAATAGCTGTCTTTAACCTTTTTGATGTAGAGAGCGCCTCTACTGAGTCAGAGGTAAAGACGTGTGATGCTGATCCTCTTCAAAAGGTTTGGAGGGGAACAGCTTTTCATAACCGCGTAGACATTACAGAACTATTAAAAACATCTGAGTACCACAGAAGTGATGAAAATGGATTGGAATCTACAGAAACTTAAAATAGACGAGGTTTTTCCTAATGAACAAAACCCTAGAAGGATCTCAAAAAGACAGACGAAAGAACTTAAAGAATCACTTCGTAAATTCGGACTTTGTCAACCAATTGTCGTCAATGATTCTGGAAAAGTACTCGGAGGCCACCAACGACTTAAACTGTTGCGATCCCTCGGATACACCACTATTGATGTTTATGTCCCTTCTCAATCTCTCACACAGGAAGAGGAAGAGGAGTTGTCGATTCGGCTCAATAAAAATGTGGGCGATTGGGATTACGATATTCTTGCTAACTCTTGGGATCCTGAAAAGTTGTGTGAATGGGGTTTTACTGCACCCGAACTCGATATTGACCTCCATGCACTAACAGGCAACATTCCCGACGAGGAGGGTGGTCCCCTTTCTAAAAATCCAATAAGTAAAGTTGGCGACTTCTTTCAATTTGGAGATCATACCCTTCTCTGTGGAGATTGCACCCTTCCCCATAATGTTCAAAAACTTGTGGGCATAAATCAAGTCGACATGCTTTGTACCGATCCTCCTTACGGTGTGAACTACGCTGAAAAAAGTAACTGGCTCAAAAAATATCGTCCGAGCAAGAACGACCATCTAGAAATGTTATCGGACAAAGAGAGCGACTATCGCGTTTTCTTCTATAACTTTCTTTACCATATTCCGTGGTCTCGCTACAACACCGCATATATTTTTATGTCGGGTCAACATTTGCACGATATTCGACTAGCTACAGAGGACGCTGACATGAAATGGGGCGACTATCTTGTGTGGGTTAAGAATCATTTCGTTCTAGGTAGAAAGGATTACAATTCTAAGCATGAGTTGATTTACTACGGATGGAAAGGAAAACACAAGTTTCATGGTCCTAATAACTGCAGTACGATTCTTGAATATGACAGGTCACATTCTTCTCCTGAACACCCAACAATAAAACCGATTTCACTGGTACGAAAGTTAATTGAGGACGGAAGCAATGAAGACGACAACGTTTATGATCCATTCTTGGGTAGTGGAACGACTCTATTGGCGTGTGAAATGACTCCTTCAAGAAGATTTATAGGAATGGAACTCGAGCCAGCTTATTGCGATTTAGCATTAAGAAGATGGAGCGAGTATCGAAAAGAAAAAGGCAAAGACTTTGAGATTCTCATCAATGGAAATCCGATCGATGCCGAACAACTAGCATGTGCGTAAAGATATGAGCAGACCTCCTAAACCAATTGATTGGAAAAGAGTGGATGAATTGTTGATAGCCGGATGTCTTGGAACAGAGATAGCGGCTAATTTCGATATGCATCCCGATACTTTTTATAATCGCGTAAAAGAGAAGTATGACATGGGTTTCACGGAGTATTCTTCAGAAAAGCGAGCAATAGGTAATTCGATCATTCGAGCCGTTCAATTCGATGAAGCCGTGAGGAAACGAGACAGAGGTATGTTGATTTGGCTAGGAAAGAATCGTCTAAGTCAGAGTGATCGTGACGAGATCTCTCACAAAGGAAATATACCCATTCAAGTAGTTAATTACAGTAATGAACCCATTAAACCGTGGAAAGATAACCAAGAAAATAAAAAAAACAGAATTAAAAAAGAGGAATAAAGATGACTAAACTAAGTGAAAAACAGTTAGAGACGAATGAATATATTTTAAATAAAATTGAGCTCCATCCCAAAAACACTTTTACAACCGATAAACTTGTAGAGCTAGGGATTTTTTCCAGCAATGGTTGGGCTCATTGTAGACGCAAACACAAACTTCTACCTAATTATATTCAATACGGACCAAAAATGACTGTGAACTATGAAAAAGAACAGATTCTTGAATGGATAAAGTCCGAAATTAAAGCTAAATCATATTTATTAAAAGTGTGGAATAGAAATTTAAGCATATTTGAGGAGAAAAAATCTAAGAAATCTCCGGGTCGTATAGAAACGGAGTCTATGAGACAAAAGCGAAAACTTCTACCGAATAATGATCCATGCGGACCAAGAGTTGAGGATACAAAATCTGAGATATCTTATCCGTGTCCTACAAATAAAGATTCCGAAAATCATACTCCTGTTCCTATGAGGAAAGATAATTGTAAAAAACTTTCAGATGTCGTCTATTACAGATTATGCCAGTGTATTCTCGAGATAATACAAGATGATAAAAAACTAAGTAGGTCTAACAAACTTTCAACTATTGTCTATTCTAGATTAGCCAATTGTATTATCGATATCATAATAGATGAGAGTATTTCAGAAAATCATTTTAGTCAAGAGTTGGTTCGAGATAGAATATATGAAAAAACTGGTTACATAGCAGTCCCCTAAACTAGACACTGCACTAAACAAAGATTTTCTCATATTGAAAGAGAGATCAGATGGTCAGAAAAGGAAAGCAAATCAAAATCCGTGCTACGGCTAAAGCATTAGGTAAAAAGAAATTTGAAAGGAAAAAACTTAAATGTGTACGAACTTGTAGGGGTCGTTATGGCTGTTTTATTTGTGACGGGCTGGCTCATAAACTACGCTTTTGGATAAGCGTTAAAAAGTTTGGACATGGTGATTGGGGAGATGATGACGATGACGAATTTGATTAACTACTTTCATTCGATAAACGCTTGGGCACATGGATTGCCTATTTGGGGAATAGCATGCGTCATGTTGATTCTAGCGGGCATTAGTAAGAGAATGGGTCTATTGGTATCAATTGCAAGCGGAATCGCTGTATGGGTCTTATTTGGCCATCTATGGGGATTGTTCTACATACTAGCTGCATTTGGCCTTTGGATTTTCCTTCTGATTCTTATTTTGGTGTTAGGAATATTCCACAAATCAGGAGAGAAATGACGATAGATTATGAAACAATAATCACCTTAGAGTTGAAGGGAAAGACGGTCGCTTTTTTCCTCGAAAAGGGTGTTCATTTCACGCTTGACAACTTGGTTGACGTTAACGTTTATAAGATTCCAGAGGGAGTTACCGATAAGCTACCATTAACTAATAAATTTATAACATCGAACGATGGATGACGAGACAGATATCGAACCAATATACGAATGGATTCGAGTCAGTGAAAAATTACCTCCAAAGAACGGATTCTATATATGTATTTTCTTTACAAAGCCGGAGATGGCAGAGGAAGGAGTGTCTTTAGGAATATTATCAGACGAAATGGACGTGATGTTAGGTCTTTGCGAGTTTTGTTCTAATGGTGGATTGGGAGAGGGTTATTTTGATCATGAAATGGTGTATTTCCGTGTTACTCATTGGATACCTTTTCCGCCTTTCCCAGATAAAGAAGAAGAGAAAATATTAGAAGAATGAATGGAGAAATTAAATGAATAAGTGGGTAGATCTTATAGATAATGGTGGTGGTTGGAATTGCATGTTAAATCTGAATAATGTGACCAAAATATGCATTGCACAAGTTCCTGGTGAACATCGTGTAATTTATTTTATTATTTTCAAAAGCGAGAACAAAGAATTAGGACACGTTAGTTTCCGCTCTAAAGAAACAAGAAACCAATGGTACAAAAATATATGGGATTTTCTTGCGGATCCTGATGAGTCGGTAGTGCGTCTACAGACCGATATAGATTAATTATGGAATTTCTTAAGATACCCGATTTTAAGCCCCGTCAGTACCAACTCCCCTTTCTAGGAGCTATGGATCAGGGTATCGATCGCGCCGTCCTTGTATGGCATCGCAGAGCAGGTAAAGAGATTGTTTGCTTTAACGAGATGATAAAACGTGCCTTTTGGCATCGAGTAGGAACTTATGTTTATTTCTTTCCTACTGCTCGGTTAGGACGGCGTATTTTATGGGATGGAATGGACAAAGAAGGTAAGCGATTTCTCCACTATATTCCTCCATCAATTATAGATGGAAATCTCAACTCCGTCGAAATGAAAATCAAATTCACTAATGGAAGTAATATCCAAATCATTGGAACCGATCAAATAATAAATGTCGGAATTAATCCTGTCGGTTGCGTCTTCTCTGAGTTTGCTCTTCAAGATCCCTATTCTTGGAATCATATCCGACCTATTTTACGAGAAAATGAGGGATGGGCTGTCTTCAACTTTACACCAAGAGGAAAAAATCATGCGTATGATCTCTATCTCATGGCGAAAAGAAATCCTAACTGGTTTTGCCAAAAATTAACCATTAAAGACACAGATGTTATCACAGATGAAGATATAGAGGAAGAGAGAAGAGAGGGAATGAGTGAAATTCTCATTCAGCAGGAGTATTTCTGTTCGTTCGATCAGGGAGCTGAAGGATCTTACTACGCAAAATACCTCAATCAAGCGGAAATTGATGGCCGTATAACAAGAGTATCATATGATCCTATGGCAGCTGTAGACACCAGCTGGGATCTCGGCGTAGGAGATGAAACGGTTATACTATTTTCACAAAAAATAGGTCAAGAAGTCCATCTCATTGATATGTACAGAAATCAGGGAGAAGGACTGAATCATTATGCCAAAATAGTGCAGCAAAAGGCTGAAGAGGGAGGATGGACTTATGGAGAACATTGTGCTCCGCATGATATTAAGGTTAGAGAATTAGGTTCAGGTGCTCAAACTCGTCTGGATATTGCGAGAGAACTTGGCATTAACTTTGTTGTAGTTCCAAATCTTCCTATTGCTGAAGGTATAGAACTAGCAAGAGGATTATTTCCTCGAATATGGATCGATTCAGAGAAGTGTTCTTTCTTCATAAAAGCGGCAGAAAATTACCATAAACATTATAATGAAAAGTTGAATGTGTATAGCGATCGTCCTGTTCATGATTGGTCTTCACATTGTCTTGACGCTTTTCGGATGATGGCCATTATGCAAAATAAGATGAGAGGGACACATATGACTGAAGAAGACGCGGACCGAATGGCAAACCTTTATGGGAAGAGGATGTATTCATGAAATTTAATACTCAGATATCAAAAACAATTATCAAGGGAATGCAGTTAGTTATAGAAGATATGGAAAAAGAAGGACTTCTAACCGATGAAACTACTTTGGAGGAGGTCGGTGAATTTGCTGCCTCTAGAGAAGATACTGAAGTTATTGTAAGGAGTGTTTATTCATGATGGAAAAAGAGGATTATTTCGAAAGAGCAACTTATTTAGTTAACAAGGCATCAGATACTTTAAAAGAAGAAGGCGCAACTCTATTAGAGTATGGAGAAGTTTTCGGAACCTTATGGATTACCTATTGCGTATCAATGAACTTTGATAAAGATGAATTATCTGAGATGTTTGACGATATGTTGGAAGTTACAATTAAAGAGATAGATAGAGTACGAAGGGAAAATAAAAATGACAATCACAATGCAACAAGAATGGGACGATGGAAATTTTCTTCATAGGGGACTTTTGGGTTTAACAGAGAATCTCAAGTTTCTTTACATGGATTACTTTCTTTCTGCGGAAGATCCAACTTACAAGAATTTTAAAGAGCACCATTTAGATATAACTGCTATTCTTCTTGATCGCATTGATGAGAAATATGCAGAATGGATTGAAGGTAAACAACGTGATATAATGGAGAAATAGATGAAATACTTATTTATAATAGCTTTTTTAGGATTATTAACAACAGGATGCGTACATACAGCTAACGATATAGCTCCTGATTGCATTAAAGTTAACGCTGGTATGGGATGGGAGCTGCAAGCCGAAGCGAATACTAAGAAAAAACCTAACGTCTGTGTGAGTATGGAATGGAAAATACCGAAGTAAAAGGCTTTACAGCTACTGCTTACGATACATTTAAGAAATTTAAGCAGTTAAGATTAAGAGACGAAGACGATATAGCTCGTGAAGAAGAAGTTATCGAGTTGAGAAGACAGCTCGTTCCTAAGTTCCGAAATCCCTTTGAAGATATAGGAACTCAACTAAAAGCTATCGAACATTTTATCAACATGTCTAGCAGATTAATTAAAGAGGTCTACTTAACTCATGAGGTCGCCTTTGGCTATTGTGCTGAAGTGGCGAATCGAGAGATGAGAGCCGAGGAGCAAAAGAATGATGAAACCACATGATCACCATAA
>SDBS01000718.1_pt1 | contig 32942 bp, 30 predicted proteins | sample 2277091 | NCBI WGS metagenome assembly SDBS01 (sample SAMN10404972, study PRJNA504765) | marine sediment metagenome | isolation source: marine sediment core GS10_PC15, 163 cmbsf | place: Arctic Ocean: Southern Knipovich Ridge | collected 2010 | reverse complement strand
TCTCAACCAGCGACGCTGTATCTCAGCGAGTGATCATCATGGATTGGAACAAGTGTCCATCATCAACTGGAACTGCTGTCCATCATCGATTGGATTCGGTGTCCACTTTCATCGGAATGCGCAGAATAAATGAGAATTCCTTTCCCTGGACTAATAAGAGACCCAAGAACTGCCTCGAAAAATGCTGCGGGAGAATTTAGAGCTACTCTATCAATCACAAATCGAAGAAGGAAACCTGAGTACCTCTGGATGATTCCAAGCTCAGGACCTGTGCTGTCATAGGTTCTAATCAGGAAGAGACTTAATCCGATCAATAAACCAAAAAATGCGACAGCCCCATACATCAGTTGATTCCTTGATACTGTAAGATTGCCCCCCCTAATAACGAGTATCAGGAATGCCGGAAGTGCAACCAAGAGAATAATCTTGCTTAATACGGCACCCAAGAGTAGTAAAAGGAATAAGAACCAGAAAAAGCTCTTCCTCCAACCATGCTGTGATTTGTCAGTCGCCCAGATGAATACCAACCAAGACAACATTAATAGCAGCATAGCCAGGGGCTCTCGGAAGAATGTCGAGGCATATGGCCATGCGATAGTTGTAAGCCCAAACAGCAATGAAGCTAACAGCGCTGTGTTGCTTGAAGCACCATATTTGACTGCGATCACATAGACTATGAGCGCTGTAGCAGACGTATATATTGCGCTAAGCAGAAATAAGGATTGCGCACCACCCAAGTTGAGTTGCCTAGCGACTCGGTAAACTTGAGAAGCCAATGTGGGGTGTAAGACACCTATTCCATTGTATTGCCCATTTAGTCGATCATTGCCATATAGCTGATAAGCTTTGAACTCGCCTCTATTGGCTAAATTCTGGGCAACCGATATATAAAGCTGCTCGTCATCAGATACTGGTACGCCAGTGTATGTCAGTGCGTAAACTGAGAATATGAGGAGGAATAATGACAGGAGTAAAGCAGAGGTCCGAAGACCTCTGCTATCTACGGACATGGTGTACCAACACTTTTGAGGTTCTTGCAGGTCTGAGTTGCTACAAGATCAAGTGTGGGCATAGGAGTTACCTCAGGAAAACTTTGAATGTCTCCTGAGACCTGTTCGGCAAATACCGCGACCCAACAGTAATATGATTCTCTGGGATTATCTGGTCTCTGAACAAGATACCACCCGCCAGTCGAAACCACAGCAATGATTTTTACTTCCTCGCCGCCGTTGAAGTAATAGCTTGCTTTGTGAGTCTTATCTGGTCCGGAGCGGCACTGAAGTGGCCCCGGGATAGTGATGTATCCTTCTGAGACTTGAGGTTTAGGTGTGCTTGTTTTGGTAGGCGTTGGGGTATCACTTGCTTCATTGTCCAGCGCTGCTATGATTTCTTCAACTTCCGAATCGGGGTAGCTTGTTATCGACCAATTCATTGAAGTGGAGTTTGGATTTTCAATTTCTTGCTGAGACATAAACGCATTGATCGTCTCGGCATCTTCGGGGAGAAAAGATGTTTGCTCAGGGTGTTCTAGCATCTCGAGTACAGCGAGGGCTTCCGTGTACCTCTGGTAGGCTTGGATATCAAGCAGAAGACATCGTCCCGACAGAATTACATCTCCAATTTGCTCCCCAATATACAATCCACCTGCTATCGCACCTCCCCAATGGGCAACAGCTACCCCGCCGACAGTAATGACGGCCGCTTTACCTCCAAGTCCTAAAATAGCCGCATGAGAACCAGCTAGAACTATCTTCTCTTGGATAAACGTCCAGGGTGCTAAATCCTCCTTATACTCTTCTATGTAATATTGGCATTGATCGTTTCGAGCGAGCCACTCATCTCCTCTCTTATTCACTTCCTGCCTTGCTTCTTCTATAGCAATTGGGTTCTTCCGAACATCTTCCACATAATCTGACGCGTAGAAATTCGCAATTGTGTCTCTTGCCCAGGTCCAATGACCATTATGAAGAGTATGTACAGTTATCGTATTGTTTGCTTCATCGACCTCGCCGGGAACTCGTTTCCATTGGCCTTGTATCAAACTAACAGCGAATAGATTTGCTTCTGGTACATCAGATGGTAATACACTAGGATCGTAACTAATTATTAGTGTTACTGGTGAAGCGAAGACATCACTGGTATCTAGATTTAGCTGAAATGGGTCTCCTAATAGCTCTAGTGACCCTTCAAATGCGCTTGGCAACTCGCCAGAGGGACCTACAATAATTTGTGAATCTTCGTATAAAGCACCGGCTGGTATCTCGATGGTCGTTCCACCATCGATTTCGATCATTACTCCTTCATTTCGATTTAGTTGAAAATCTTCTAGTCCTTCGGTCTCAGGTGTAATACCAATTCTGACCCCTTCTGCACCTGGTTCTTCTAGTGGAGCCTCAGTCGCTTCCTCGGGTTGACACGATGCAAGGGTAAAAATGACAAGCAGCAAGATTAGGATTCTTCCGTTCGCTTGATTCATCAGTGGTTCTCCATTTTTCTTAATAATCGCATGTATTGAATGCCATCGTAAATATAGGTTAAAGAGGATTACTGAGCAAGCAAGGACGACAACTATCAAAAACGGTATATGGGGAGGAATACCTGATCAGAATCTATTCGGCCATACATATTGAGGGGTCGTACAATTGATCTCGTAAAGAGGAGAAAAATTTTTTTTTTAGAATAATCGTGTGGTGAATCAAACAGTTTTAGAAATCGCAACAATATGCAAGTTGTGTCACCCTAAATTTCGTTATACAAATCAATTTTTCGAAATACATCAAGCTTCCCACCGATTGTTCCATCAAGGATAGATCTTCCATCCTGATCAAATGCCGCTTTCGCTAATCCATATGCCTCTCTCGATGTACCCAAGTCAGGTAATTGCCACCTAAAACCTTTTGGAAAGTAAGCTGTTGAGAAGTGATCAGTATCTTTCCCATCTGAAACTACTACCGTATTTGGCTGGCCCCCACAATTGAATGAATGATCAACTCCGACGAGTATTACTTCTCGAAATCCCATATAGTACGCCAATTGCATTGCGACAAAAGTCACAGTTCCACCTTCATATATCCGACCGGTCATATCACCTGTAAATGACAGTGGTCCTGTGTAGTCAGTATTTAGAAACAGGACATTTGGATCATCACCTAAATAGCCTCTCGCGCGCCACGAGATAAACTTTCGGAGATTCAATGCCAAAATATCTTTTGCACATTGTTCTATCAATAATGTGTTTACCGCCAAATAATAGGATGGAAAGAAACCCATATCGTCGAATAATAAATATATTCTGTTCATCCCAAATGAATATTCATCTTGAAGGAGACTTAAATCTGTATTGTTTAAACTCGGTCCATTGCCGAGAATGAAACAACGATCACCGTCATGTTTATTGAGGTAAGTAAGAATTTTTGCTTTATCACTCCTGCTGCGTGGATGCATGACCGCAGTAAATCTATTTGAAATCGGATAATATCTTCGCCAATATAAGCCAGAAAGTGGTTTTCTGATCCATTTCGGCAGTATCCGTTTTATCGATTGTCTAATGTTGATTTGTGTCATTTGAATTTAGATTGCTTCAGGGTTTTGTGGTGTAGGTTCTTCTACTAACTTGTAAACTATCGGATCCCAAGGAATTATTGAACTTGAGCATTTTTCTTAAGCCATAGCGTCCGTCGAACAATATCAATCTCAGTGTACAGCTCTGTTTGACGGAGCATGACAACCTTGCTTCCTGTTTCCTTCAACAAACCGACTCGACTTTCTTCGAGAAACCAGCCAGCCCCTAAAAATGTAATATTCGCATTTGACGCAGCAAAGAAATCATCAGGACTATCACCGATATAGACTGCCCCATCATGTGAACCAAGCTTCGCTAAGGCATGGTTAATTGGATCAGGATCTGGCTTATGCTTCGTTGTATCTCCCCAGGTTGTAATCGAGCTGAAAAAGCCAGTTATATTCCCGGCTTCGAGCAGCCTGGAAGCCTGATGGTGATTTCTTGAAGTTACGATTCCTAGCACATGGTTTGAATCGCTGAATTGCTTGAGGATCGCGGCAAGCTTTGAGAGTGGACGAACGTATCTTTTCGAGAATTTATTCCAATTGTTCTGGTAGATAGCTATCAATTCTTGGGATGGTCTGCCACTTAGAAGTTGAAGGGATCTGCTCGGCGACATACCAGATACGGATGACAGTTGTTCTTCCGTAGGTGCTTCTCCACCCAGTCCCTTAATTGTGGCTTTCAGTGCCTCTCTTTCGAGCTTTCGGGTATCTACCAAAACACCATCCAGGTCGAAGAGTATAGCTAGCTTGATCGAATAGAACTCTTGTGTTTGACCCTGGATTTCTTTCTTGCCAGCCGATGGTTCAACTGGGTAGGCAAATCGATTTGCGATTAGATGATCGGATCCTGTTCTCGAATCTCCCGAACCTGTTTCTCTACTCAAAGTGAAGATAGGTTTATGCAGCTCGATTGCTTTGTTGACACCAATCTCGGTGCCGCTTCCCGCAGGATACTCAGCAGCAAAGACACAGTCCGCAAGTGCAACGATGATATTGTTGCGGCGTTTTAGATTATCCGGGTCGGGTCGTGTACCAAAAGGATACTGAGATATGACGGCTCCATGCTCAGCAATTTGTGTGGCAAGGGTTTGGTTCTCGGCTGGGTAATTCACATCAAGACCGCATCCAAGGACAGCGATTGTTTTACCTTCAGCATCAACTGCACCTTGATGCCCTGCAGTGTCGATCCCTCTTGCTAGCCCGCTGATAATCGTCCAATCCTCTCGAGCTAAATCTCCAGAAATCCTTCTTACAGCATTCTTTCCGTCATTCGACGGTTCACGAGTTCCGATGATTGCAATTGAATTACCAAACTCGAGACTTCTTGTATCTCCCCGGACATAGAGGAGCGGGGGGGATATATTCTTGTGGAATTTCAATCGGGATGGATACCGTGAGTCAGAGAGAGTCAGAATCTCCGCATTAAACACTTCAGCTGCATGTAAGTCTTTCTCGATCTGAACTGAGAATTTATTGAGGAGAGCCTTTGAAGCTTCTAGGGAACGGGCTAGCTTTTTACCTACCGATGGAACTGTTCGGTAATCATCGTAGCCCTTAGAAAATATGGCTTCAGGAGAACCCAACGTCTCTAGCAGAGAGTGGATGCGCGATGGACCAATTCCAGATGTCCCTCGAAGCCAATACCAATAGACAAGCTCGTTGCTGTTAGTGGTCACGAATTAATTCCACCATGAAGATTCTGTGTGCGCTAGAACAGCTGCATAGATGTGTGCCACCCTGGTCTTTCGAATTACCTTAGAAACCTCTCTGAGGGTGGTTCCGTAGGTTGTCACATCATCTATAAGCAGTATGGTCATATTCTCAAACAGTTCTTCATCGACTACCTCGAAGGCACCGTCAAGTTCTTGCTGACGGTCGTATCTGCTCAAATATCGAAGATCCCGAGTGTCTCTCGTGATCTTTATCGCGTTTGGGAATACAGGCAGACAGGTTGCTGATGAGACTTCCTTGCTAATAATTTCAGAAATGGCATATCCTCGTTGGGTAAATCTGTCAGGGGAGGAGGGTATCGGTAAGATGAAATCGACTTCATTCGTAAATCCCGCATCTGCGTGATCAGATAGGCAGTGACCCAATAACATGCCTAGGCCCTCGCACACAATCTTATGTTTCTTGGCTTTCCTAATGGCCACACTGAATTCATTTGCAGATTGAGGATCGTATCCGCTCCTATAGGCCGCAATGCAGTAAATCGTGTCAACCTCGGGGTGATACTGATCTGTTCCTAATTGCTTGGCTTCCTGAACAACAGGATCATCTCGGCATACAGGGCATTTTTCAGGCGAGAGTGCAGTCTCTCTCCTTCGAATCGAATTAAGTCTCTTCTCTGTGACCTTGCGAACACTTGCATCTACGTGGGCACCGAGACCAAGCACGCGTTTAAAAAGTTCTTCAGCATCCCCGTACCTGGATTCAGCACAATACTTCTTGGCAATGTTATAGGAAGCCACTGCTTCATATTCTGCCAGGCTTCGCCTCAAAGGACCTGAAGCCTCAATATGCTCGAGGCACTTTTCAAGATCTCCGTTGATGAATGCCCTCTCAGCAAAAACAGCATTTAACTCATTTGCGCTTGCCATATTCCTCCCTGGATAGTGTACGGTACGAGCTATGTGGAGGACAATTGATATTTATCCGATCGTTCAGTGTACACACGTCCTAATAAGAGGTGGTGCAAAGATATATGAGTAGTAGATGCTGTCAACGGAACTGGTCACTTATACAGAATAACTACCTGGTCGGCATCCCAACAGAGGGGATCTTGCAGATTGTGTCAACTGTTATTCGCCCGTTTAACTTACCAACATTAATTCCACACCCCATCCATCATTAAGCGGATACGTTCATCTAATGTGTTTGTACAGGTATATGAACGTGAGTTCTTCTCATGAAGCAGTATCAGGTGAACAATCGTTCTTCGAAATGACACTTTTTGAGAAATTTTGAGACTCCCCTTTTAGCAGACACTATTTCGACAAATAACCATAGGGGTACTTCGAATTCAGTTTACTGAAGCCAGTTGTCACAGGGGATGTGGGATCCTCACATCCCGATTGAATTACGGAGCAAATCATTTCTTTTTATCCTCAATAACACTATGGCCTGGGCAAGTAAACTACCCCGCAGCAAGCTACGGGGCATTAGTCCCACAACAGAAGTTGACTTTCGTCTCGTTCCTCTTCTTGATATTGAATGTATTTCCTTATCACCTCTGCTGTCACTTCATCTCCTACACTGGAAAAAAATCACAAATACTATCCTACTAGAATTGATATTTGAATGTGGGGGTAGTATCTAAAGAGATTTCCTGACGAGAACTCCGGGGCAGGGGGCTGAAAATTTTTACCAGTTTAATTGCAGCGCAATTGCAGCGGTTTGACATAATCGATTCCGCGCAATCGGTCTGTACACGCAAAATGCGGGGGTTTCACACATGGAAACCCCCGCATCTATGGTACCCCCGCCGCGACTCGAACGCGGAACCTACTGATTCGAAGTCAGGCGCTCTATCCATTGAGCTACGGGGGCGGAAACTTCGCGTGATTATAGCACACGATAAACTGGACCCTAAAATCACTTCGTCCATTTCGGAAAAAACAAGGAGCCTCCATTGGAGAACTCCCTGTTTTTCTGCAGCTCAGATGAACTCCGCAGCTCATCCGGTTGTGATCGTCGTGATTAATACGAAGTGGTTTCGGGTACTTTCAGACTTTTCACGCGGAAGGCAAAAACGATGTCGATGACGCCTTTCACGAGAAGGTAGATGCCAAGCAGGGCGGCGATAGTGGTTCCTGCGGTGCTCAAGTTGAAGAGGATGTAAAAGCCGAGCAGGAGTGCAAAAATACCAGTGATAATCAGCAGCCACTCGCCCTTCACTTCCTTGCGAATATCCCATCCAACCAGAACAAAAACCAGACCGAAGATGATCGCATACACCGCGATAAGAAGCAGGAGTACGGCTTCGGTGATATTTGTCGTGGGTACGAAAGTGGCGATGCCGATGACCAGGGCGACGAGACCGAAGAGTAACGTCGACCAAAAGTGATCGGTATACTTTCGATTTGCGAGCGCGCCCACCACGAAGGTTAGCCCCGTAAGCAATGCGAAGATACCGAAGAAGAGCGTGATGAGTTGAAAGGTTAGATCGGGGTAGTTGAGGAAGAGTAGGCCAAAGATGATCCCAACGACTCCTGAGACCAGCCACACCCACCAGCTGTCTTTAAGATAGTTTGTGTACATTTATTTCCCTCCAGGTTTTTCGATAAAATGATGGATTTATGCTTGGATTCTTCTTTTCAGTGATGATTCGTCTGCGGAGTCCGATCTGGAATACATTTATCATTCTACAGCAAAGTATTCCTCAATTTAAAACACCCAATGGGAGGGTGGGTTACGGTTCCCCTAACATGAGTCAAGCGACCAGCATTCATTGAGTTTATAGACATTGACATAAGTAATTTATGGATTCTTCCAGGCGCACCATGCATAGTTGTTAGAAGAGGTTGAGATCTGAATATTACCGGATGAGATCGTGTTCTTCTTTACAATCGTAAAGCTTGCGATTGGCTTGAATGTAGCGCTCTCGGGCGTCGCGTTCCTTGTCAAACGCCTTCTGCATAGCACGAAAATAATCCGGGGAAAATGTATCCTGATCTTCGTTCACGGACCATTTGTGGGCAATGATAAATTGACGTGTGGCCTCCGATGCCTGGATCCATTCATGGATGGCATTTCGAAGCTCATCGGATTCTTTATTACATGGATCCTGGTTCAAGATGCCTCTTCCTCGCATGCATGCCAAGCGTTCATGGCATCGATATAGCGCTTTCTCGCAGCAGCTTCCTTTTGATAAGCGTTCGCCAAGGCCTCCAGATACTCCGGTGATTTTGGCTGGAGACCACTCTCGGCATCAAGCGGCTTCGTCACGATGAAGCGACGGGCAACATCTGAGGCTTGCTCCCAATCCTTGGCTGCCTGAAGAGCTCTTTCTCTTTCTTCTTTACATGGGTTTTCTGACATATCCGCTCCTCCAGATCGGAATGTGAATCATATCAATCATAGCGCGTTTGCGCTTTGATGCAATTCGAGGGAACATCATCAGGACGAAGAAACCATAATACTTGGAGAATATCTATGGAGAGCCTGACGGTTCGTTCAAGTCAAGAATCAGAGTTTATCAATATCACTAAAGAGGCGCGTTCGTTAGTCGATTCGAGTGAGATCAAGAATGGGTCGCTCTTTCTCTATGTCCCTCATACAACCGCGGGTATCACGATTAATGAGAGCGCAGATAGAAATGTCGCACATGATATTCTAGCTGATCTAGACCGTTTGTTTCCACGGAGACAGTCTTACTATCGTCACGCGGAAGGAAATAGCGCCAGCCATATGAAGGCCAGCCTGGTGGGATCTGGTGTCAGGGTGATGATACAAGATGGGGATCTCGTTCTGGGCACATGGCAGGGTATCTTCTTCTGTGAATTTGATGGGCCGAGGACAAGGCGAGTTCATGTGCACTTATCCGAAGCGTGATCCGAACAGAAGGTTTGCAAAACCTTATTGGTTGAGCATTCCTCACTAGAAGTAATTACCAAAAATGCTGGAATGATGGTGCATGAAATAATGCACTAAAGCAGGTTGATGCAACCTAGACAAGGCTGATCTAAAAATAGGCGGAGGTCGATGCACCTCCGTCCTTGTTAAAACGGACTTGGAACGAACGCTTTGGATCCTAGGACGTGTAGCTTTGGCCAGCCAGTTCGACGCGGGTATCCTGTAAGCGACCCATGAGACCTTTCGCCACGCCCTGCATTAAATGGTATCCGAGGTCTGTATCATCGTCGCACAACTGACGCAGTGCTTTGGCCTCGATCTGGATGTATTTACCGTCTCCCTTTGCAATCCCTGTGGCGGACAGATGGTAGGGCGGGATTAAGGCCGAGAGTGCCATCAGATCGCCCTGGACAAGCGAGCCCACGATGGCGGATTGCCCTGATCCGAGGGTTAGCGCGATGTCAACCGCTCCCTTGGTGAGCAGCATCAGGTGGGTAGCTTCTGCACCCTTCTCGTAGATCCTCGCTTTGGCCATATAGGAGCCGCTCTCTTCGAAGATGCGATCCCCGGACTTAAATTCACGCTCCTCACACAGCTTGGCGACTTCAGCCAAGCAGGCGTCACCGACGTTTGCAAAGTGAGGGTAACGGCGTAAAACTTCTGCTGAAATCATGCTCTCACTCTCTTTCGTTTCATTACGGACAGGACGGCTTCAACGGCGTGTGGTAAGGCGCGCTCCAACTCGGGTGTTAAAGATTCATCGAACGTTTGCACATCGGCGGCTTCGATTCCGATCAGGGTGATCTCACTCGCTGGGGGTAATTGTGCCCCGGCTCGACGACCGAACTCGAGGGCCGTCGGAAGATTCACGTCGTGTGCAGATGCGCTGCGTTGGGTGGGAATGTCGTCCGGTGATAGCAAGTGTATGGTGCCCGGTTCTGAGTCTGCCAGGATGGCATCAATGATGATCGCGCGATCGAACCCGATCATGCGTTCCATTAATCGCAATCCCCCCCAATAATCTTCACTGACTTCGATATCCGGGTCACTATCGAACTGGCCACGCAGCTCCTGCGCCACACGCAAGCCGATACTATCGTCACGCAATAAGGGATTCCCCAAACCTAGTACCAGTGTCTTCATTCGTCTTGTCAACTCCCCATCAGAGACGGCCAGCCACCAGAGAACAGCACTCTGATGAGTGAGGTGCCGTTCACTGACGGCTGATCGCTGAGGGTGAAGATCAGATGTTCTTCGTCAGTCGATCCAGGATCTCCCCGTCGGGTGTACGGATCGTAACCTCCAACGGCATCTGCCCCGGAAGAGTGTGCGTGGCGCAGGCCATGCACGGATCGTACGCTCGATAAGCCATCTCGATGGTGTTCAGCAAGCCTTCCTTGATCTCCACATCCTTAGTGATGAGCGATTCGGCGGCTCGCTTGACCGACATGTTGATGGCGGCGTTGTTGTTGGTGGTACCGACGATCAGATTGACCTTGGTCAGAATGCCACGCTCATCGCTCCAGTAGTGATGCGTAAGCGTACCCCGCGGCGCCTCGACTTCGCCAACACCTTCCGTCGGTGTTTCGGTCGGTAGAATACGGAATTCTTCGCCCGTGATCTCGGGGTCCGTGGAAAGATCGACCCATCGCTCGGTGGCGTAGAGCAGTTCGACCAAGCGGGCCCAGTGTGTAGCCAGCGTGTGCTGTACGGGCTTCCCACCCAAGGTGTCGTACAATCGCTCGTACTCCGCTTGAGCCAGCGGGGTGGCCATGCCGTCGGCGGCGTTGAGGCGCGACAGCGGCGTGGCTTTGTACACACCGGAGTCCAGACCGTCCTCGAAACCTTTCCACCCGATCTTCTTCAGGTAGGGGAATTTGAGGTACGACCAGGGCTCGACACGCTCTGCGATGTGTTCCTGATAGTCCTTGGCGTCGTACTTCGCGAACTCTTTCCCATCCGGTCCGACGACTCGGATCATCCCATCGTAGAAATTGACATGGTTGTTTTCATCGACGGTCCCCATGTTGTAGGTCTCATGGGTGAAGGCCCCACCGGTGATGAGGTTAACATAGTCCGGGTTACCCAAGACGATGTCGTTGAACAACTGCAGGGAGAACTGCGCAAACTCGATGGCTTCGCGGCCGCGCGCTTCGATCTCCTCCCGCTGCTCTTCCGTGATGCCCCGGCTCACACCCCCCGGCAGGCCCCAATTGGGATGCACCGGACGGCCGCCGATCATCTTGATCAGGTGGTGGCCATCGTGGCGCATCTTGAGCACCTTGCCGGCGACGTCCATGCCCACTTTCTTGATCACGCCCAGGATGTTGCGTTCCGCGACCGGGGCGTCGGGACCCATGACAAAGTCGGGTCCGCCGAGGGCATAGAAGTGTGTCGTGTGATCCGTAGCGAAGAAGATGCTGTAGAACATCTCCCGCAGCTTCTTCGCCGTGGGTGGGGGGTCGACGTGGAACATGGCGTCGAGAGCCTTGGTTGAAGCCATATGGTGGGCTTCAGGACACACGCCGCAAATGCGGTTGGTGATGTTGGGCATGTCCTCCGCGGGTCTTCCGACGCAGAACCGTTCGAAACCTCGCAGCTCGGGCACTTGTAGATAGGCGTTGGCGACTTCTCCGGCGTCGTTGAGGAAGATGTCGATCTTGCCGTGGCCCTCGAGACGAGTTATGGGGTCAATTGAGATCCTTTTCATAATCCACTCCCTACTTTTCTCAGGCCATCTCTTCCGTTAGACCGCTTACGGCAGTGCGCCGAAGCTGGCTGGCCGGTAGACTGAAACGATAGAATGCTGCGATCGGATCGGGAATCCCCTCCCGGATGATCCTGTCGATTTCCTCGGGGTCATCTGAGACGATAACCGAGGCCAAGGCCGTCATCATGCGGGCGCCGAAGTCCTCCGCTCCCTCGTTAGGGCCGTAGCAGCCGATGCAGGGTGATCCGACGGTCGGGCACAACGCGCCACATCCGGCGCGCGTGGCGATCCCGGCGCAGACGAGTCCCTGCTCGAGCAGGCAGATCTCGGGGTCGGGGATGATCTCCCAGGTGCGTTTGAACTCGGTAATCTTCTTTTCGTCGCGCGTGAGCGAGCATTCATCGCAGACGGTGGTTTCGGCTCCGATCACCGATCCCGGCGCCGGAAGCTTGTTCTCCAGTATGGCCACGATGGCGTCCCAGATCCGCTCCGGCTCCGGGGGGCAACCGGGGAGATAGTAGTCCACCTCCACGGTCTGGCCGAGGGTCTTCACCGTATCGTAGAAGAGCGGCAGGTAGAGCGTCCCTTCAGGGACCTCGGTCTCAGTTTGAGGCCGAATGCCATCGGGGTTGACGGTGCTCGGGGTGTCGTGATAGGAAGTCTGGAAGATTTCCTCGCGATTGGTGACGTTCGCCAGACCAGGTATGCATCCCTCGTGTGCGCAGGATCCGAAGGCGACCAGCACCTTGGATTTCTTCCGCATCAGGCGCGCCATGTACTCCTGTTCACTGGTGCGAATGGCGCCGTTGAAGAGGCACACGTCGATGCTCTTGTCCTCCATCAACTCAATGCTGCGCACCTTGGCGTCGATCACACAGGGCCAAAAGACGATGTCGAAGGCATCGGCGACCTGCAGGATCTTGTCGTCGATTCCCAGGACCGCGATCTCGCAACCCCCACAGGAGGCGGCCCAGTACAGTGCCAATTTGCCCTTTGCGGCTTTCTTAGCTGCTTTTTTGGCGGTCATGCGGGCACCTCCATCGCCTCGGCATGTTCTTCGGCGAGGCTTTCAATCGCTTTCTCGACTTCGCCGTTTTCGGACCAGTGACCCGGCCAGTTCAACGGGCCAAGCGCGCGCACCTGATCGATCATCTCGTTGATCGCTTCGGCCAGCTGTACGCCTTCTGCAGCCGACGCCCATTGGAGGCGTACGCGCTCGTCTTCCACGCCCATGGCGCTGAGGGTGTGTTTGAGCATCGAAAAACGGCGCAAAGCCTTGTAGTTCTGCTCAAGGTAGTGGCACTCGCCCGGATGGCATCCAGCGATCATGACCCCATCCGCGCCCAAGGCTAAGGCTTTAAGGACGAAGGTAGGGTCGACTCGACCGCTGCACATGACACGTATCATACGCATATTTGGTTGGTACTTAATACGGGCCGTCCCTGCGAGATCTGCGGCGCGGTAGGAGCACCAGTTGCATAAGAAGGCCACGATCTTGGGTTCAAATCTATCTTCAGTCATAAGTTGCTTCCTCCACTATGCAGGGACCGATTCGGGCTCTGCTATTGGCGCTTTCGCACCGTTCCCGCTGGTCACGTCGAAGAGCAGCCCCTCCAGTTCCGCGAAGATTTGCTCGTTTTTATAGTGCGCTCCGGTTATCGCCGAGGCCGGGCAGGCGGCAACACAGGTACCGCAGCCCTTGCACAGCGCTGTGTTGATATAGCTCACGTCCTTGTCGGCTAGAAACTCGATAGCGTTAAAGGGGCAGAGGGTGTTGCAAATCCGACACCCGGAGCATTTGTCTTCCATGATGGTCGCCACGATCGGCTCGATCTCGACCGTGCCTTTGGTGATCATACCCTGGACGCGTGCCGACGCAGCCGCTCCTTGAGCGACGGTGGCGGGAATGTCCTTTGGGCCCTGTGCCGCGCCGGCAATGAAAATACCGTCCGTCATGGTGGCAACCGGGTCGAGCTTGGGATGCCGTTCGGTGAACCATCCCTCCATGCTGCATGCGATTCCGAACTGCAGACCAACATCGCGAGCATCCATCCTTGGTTCAAGTGCGGCCATCAGGATCACCATGTCTACCGGGATGCGGCGTTGCTTGCCCAGAAGTGTGTCCTCGACCTGCACGATGAGCTTGTTCTCTTCATCGGGTGTTCGAGCGGCGTCCGTCACTTCGGCCACCTTGCCTCGCACGAATTGCATGTTTTCCTCGAGCAGCCGATTATAGAACTCCTCGTATCCCTTCTGGTTGGTGCGCATATCGATGTAGCACGAGTAAACTTTGGCGTCTGTCTTCTCCATGACGAGATGGCCGAACTTGAGGGAGCTCATGCAGCATATCGCGGAGCAGTAAGTGTTGTAGTGCTCGTCACGACTACCGACGCAGTGAACGATGGCCACGGACTCAGGTTCAGTGACGCCATCGCGCAGGACGATCTTGCCGTCCGTTGGACCAGAGGCATTGCACAGGCGCTCAAACTCAAGGCTGGTGAACACGTTGGCCAGGCGCCCGTAGCCATACTGGGGCATCCTGTTGACATCGAACAGATCGTAGCCGGTCGCCAGGATGATGTTGCCGACGTCCACGTCCAAGTAGGTGTCCTGCTGTTCGAAATCGATCGCCTCCGTCGGGCAGAAGATCTCGCACGCTTTGCATGTACCTCGTTCGAAGTATGTGCAGGAGGCAGTGTCGATGACCGGAATGTTGGGAACCGCTTGGGGGAAGGGGCGATCGATGGATTTCCGATACCCCATGCCCACTTCAAAGACGTCGTCAATGATCTTCTTTGGGCATTTCTCGATACAGATCCCACAGCCTGTGCACAGTTCTTCGTTCACGTACTTGGCTTTTTTCTTGATGCGCACATGGAAGTTACCGACGAAGCCGGAGACATCTTCCACTTCACTGTAGCTCAGCAGGGTGATGTTAGGGTGGGCACCGACATCGGACATCTTGGGGGTGAGAATACAGGCTGCGCAGTCGAGTGTTGGGAACGTCTTGTCGAACTGGGCCATGTGGCCACCGATCGACGGTTCCCTCTCGACCAGGAAGACCGGGTGTCCGGCGTCAGCCAATTCCAGGGACGCCTGGATCCCAGCGATGCCCCCCCCAACCACCAGCGTGTGCGGATTGACCGGGACTTCGGTCGATTCGAGTTCTTCATGAAGTTGAACCCGTTCAACGGCTCCGGCGATCATTGCCTTGGCCTTCTCTGTGGCCACCGCTTTGTCTTCGACCACCCACGATACTTGTTCGCGCAAGCTGGCCATCTGGCACAGATACGGATTCATCCCGGCGTTCGAACACGCTCTCCGGAACGTCTTTTCATGAAGGTGTGGAGAACAAGCGCCCACCACGACATGGGTGAGTCCTTCGTTCTTGATATCGTCCTCGATCAATTCCTGACCGAGCGAAGAGCACATAAATTTGTACTCTCGGGAGACGGTGACGTTTTCAAGATCTTCGCCAGCCCACTTGGCGACCTCTTCCACGTCGACGACCCCGGCGATGTTTGAGCCACAATGACATATGTACACTCCTACTTTTTCGCTCATAGAGATCCGTCCTTTCGTCGTAACCTGCGTGTATGTGTAATGTACATCATGGGATCGCTCTCGCCTCACTTCTTTGCAAACGGCGCAAGTGGCGTTACCGCGATCAACTCTGATCCGATGCCCAAACGTTTGTTGGGGATTCCGAAAGCCAAGCCCAAGAGCTGTGTGAAGTAAACGACGGGGACGGAGAAGTTCGTCCCATACTCTTTGTTAACTTGGTTCTGATAGCACTCAAGATTGAGCTGGCACAACGGACATGCCGTGGCGATGATGTCTGCACCACTGTCTACAGCGTTCTTGAGCAGTTTATGGATCATGCTCAGCGCGGCCTCGCGACTTGAGATGAGCAGCGAACCGCCGCAGCAGCGCGTTTTTAAAGCAAAGTCGACCGGTTCTGCACCCATAGCAGAGAGTAAATTTTCGAAGAAATCTGGTTGTTCGATTTCCTCACCATCCTTCCTCGGCCGCACGATCTGGCACCCATAGTAGGGCGCAACTCGCAGATCCTGTAAGGGTTGCGAGACCCGCTCGCTGATCTCTTCCATCCCCACATCTTCGGTGAAGACCTCGATCAAATGCCGGACGGAGATGCTCCCCGAAAAGTGCAGGTTGTCCTCTTGGAGCGCTACGTTGATGTGATCCGCCATGTCCGGATCTTCTTTTAAGTACTTATTGGTGAAGAACGTATTCTTGAAGCACGCGCTGCAGGGAGCTACAAGATCCAGGTTCTCCTTTTCTGCCATGGCTAAGTTCCGAGCGCACAACGTGTAGGCGAGAATCTCGTCAACGTGGAAGTAAGCCGTGGCGCCGCAGCAGTTCCAATCTTCCAACTCCTTGAGTTCAACCTCCAACTTCTTGGCGGTTTCCTGAGTGGATTGGTTGTAACTGAGAGCGATTTTCTCCAACGAACATCCGGGGAAATAAGCATACTGTCTCATGAGGGTTCTCCCAGCGGAATTACTCTACTGATCATGCGCTTGAAGTTCTCCAGTCTCTTTATCTTCGGAGGCAGTACGGGTAAACGCCCCTTGAGCATCAACCCCGTGGCCATGGAGGCTTCCTGGATCAGCTCTTTGACGCCCGAGCTAAACAGGTAAGTGGTCGCCAAGACCGGTTCGTAGGACCGTCCGCTGCGCAAGATGGTTTTCACGAAGGTTTCCGAGAAGGTGGGACCAACCAGACCTTCCTGGTGGACGTGTTTCCAGATGGAGTAGCGTTTGAGGGCGTACATGGTTTCGGCGATGTCGATCTTACTCGGGCAACGCACCGTACAGTGGAAGCACGAGGCGCAAAACCAAAAAGTGTTGCTGGCGAGAACTTCATCCTTCATATCGGCCAAAATCATGCCGATCATGCGTCTCGGCGTGTGGTCCATGTACTCCACTGCGGGACAGGTGCCGGAGCAGGTTCCGCACTGAATGCATGCATTGAGCGAGCTGCCTTTCGCAGCGTAGAGCAGATTTGCGACTTCTTCACGAAATGAAGGTTTGGCCATATTGTTTACCTCCTGCTGTGTAGGATGACAGCCTCAAAGAGTTGCAGGGGACCACTTTCATGTTGCTGAATTGCGTACACGTTGATAAAAGGGTTCCCATGGCCATCGTTGAACTACTTGTCTTCCTCTTTACGGGCTTCTGCAGTTTGCAGGAGAGCGGCTACGCGCTCCAACAGCAAGCCTGGCTCTACCGGTTTCTCCACCAGCTCGTCGACTTCGACGAAGTGGGGGGACACAGCATGTCCCGGGAATAGGTAGGCGATCTGTTCACGAATACCGGTGATGATTAGCACGGGCATCTCACGCAGCTTGGGATCTTTGCGCATCTTCCGGGCAATCATAACGCCCTCTGCGCCGCGCCCCATCATGATATCCAAGAGCAGCAAGTCGTACTTCCCTGTCTCAAGCGCTTCGTATCCTTCCTTAGGGTTATACTTTGCCTCGACTTCGTACCCGGCGTTTACGAGGATGGGCATAATCCCCTCCACGAAATCCGGGTCGTCGTCGATGATGAGGAATTTCTTTGGCTCTGTCACTGGAACTCTCCTTACATTGAGTTGGCTACGATATCCTCGTCCTTAGCGGGTTTGGTATAGATTTCAGACTGTGCGATTGGTAAGCGGATCATGAACGTGCTTCCCTTCTCCAGTGCACTTTCAACGCTAATCGTTCCACCATGAGCTTCGATGATGCGGCGGGTGATCGCAAGGCCCAGGCCACTGCCCCTCTCCGCTTCGGGGGCAGAATCGGCGATATAGAAATCACCAAAGATAAAGGGAAGATCCTCCTCGGCGATGCCGACCCCTCTGTCCGTCACTGCGATGAGCACTTCGTCGTCTTCGACCGTTACCTTGATATGTATGTTTGTCCCCATGCGCGAATACTTGATTGCATTGCTGACGATATTGATGATCGCTTCACCGAGTGTTACTTCATCTCCATTGACGAGATCGATATGTTCATCGAAGGTTGTTATGATTTCAATATCTTTGCGAGTTGCGTGAGGTTCGACGCTCTCAACAGCCTTCGTAATTACGTCGGTTATAGCCGTGGGTTGGAAATTCTCCTGGAGAGCCTGTATATCTGTGGATATAACCCGTAACCAGGTGTGAATGAGTTTTAAAAGATTATCGATGGAGGCTTTCATGCGCTCCATTCGTTTTGCCTGATCTTCCGTGAGCGTGACAGCAAGTTCTTGTTCTAAGGCAAACAGATTTTGCTGAACAGCACCCAGGGGCGCTTTGAGCTCGTGTGAAACGATGGCGGCGAAGTGTTCCCGCAACATTTCGCGCTCGCGGCGCAGTGCCGTGGTTTCGAGGACCAATCGTCTTCTCTCGATCCCCCGTTGTGTAATTACTCGAAACTCGTCGGGAGTGAACGGTTTGGGTAGAAAATCGTAGGCTCCCTTTTGGATCGCTTCAACGGCGGAATCCACAGTGGCGTAACCGGTGATGACCACGGTTACGATGGTAGGGTCAAATGCGAAGATCTTCTGCAATACCTCAAAACCGGAGATTCCCGGCATCTTCAAATCGACGAATACGACGTCCGGATGAAATTCCCGCACTAACTCCAACCCGAAGGTTCCGTCCATTGCGGTGGCCGCGTGATAGGGTCCACCTTCCAAAATTTGGGTGCAGGAATCGAGGACGACTTCTTCGTCGTCGATGATGAGCACTTTCGACTTCGCTTCATTCATCAAGGACAACTTCCTCTTTTCTCAAAGGTAGTCGGATGCGGAATGTGGATCCCTCGCCGACCTTGCTCTCAATGGAGATCTCGCCTTCGTGTTCTCTGATGATCCCGTAACTGATGGCCAATCCCAAACCCGTGCCGTGCCCTACTTCCTTGGTGGTGAAGAAAGGGTCGAAGAGCTTGGCAAAATGCTCCTCCGGAATACCGTAACCCGTGTCGGTGATGATGATTTCGATGGTTCTCTCGGTAAGGTTCGAGCGTGTTTCAAGGGTCAGCGTTCCGCCATCCTCCATTGCCTCTGCGGCGTTGATGATCATATTCAAGAAAACTTGCTGCATCTGAGAAGGGTCGACCACGGTCATCGGTAAGTCCGTCTCGAACCGCTCGACAATCTCGATGTTCTGGAAAGAGGCCTGATTCTCGACGAAGGTGACGCATTCTTGAATCACTGCGTTTATATCGCAAACGGTCGTGTCGGGCTTCCGTTGTCTCGAGAAATCTAGCAAGCCCCGAATGATGTCCCGGCAACGGTTGGCCTGTGTCACAATTCTTTGTAGGGACGAGAACTCCTTCTCCGATGCGCCGTTTTTAGGCATCCTCTCTAGAAGTAGGTGCGAGTACGTGACGATGCCTTGGAGAGGATTGTTCAACTCGTGCGCCACGTTGGCAGCGAGCTGGCCGATCAGAGCCAATCTCTCCGATTCCATGATTTTGCTTTTCGTGAATTCCTTCAATTGCTCGTCGCGTTGTTTCAGAGCCGAGGTCATACTGTTGTATGCCTCGGCTAGGTCACTAATTTCATCATTCGAAGTGACATCCACTGTGGCTTCCAGGTTGCCCGCGGCAATCTCTTGTGATGCGACGGCCAGTTTTTTAATTGGCACAGAAATTCTCTTAGAGAGCAGGTAGGCGAGCATCATGGAGACCAGCGTCCCCAGGAGGGTGATCGCCAAAAAGGCAAGCACGGTTTCCCGTTGAATGTCCACATATGGCTGCTCAAGGATCCCGACGTATAAAATACCAATGATGTTGTTGTGAATGTCTCGAATCGGTTCATAGGCGGTAATGTACCAATCATTTACGACGTAGGCGCGTCCTATCCACGGTTTACCGTCGATGACGACCTGGTTGTACACCTCCTCCGAAACTCGTGTGCCGATGGCTCTCTTACCATCTTTATTTCGAACGTTGGTCGAAATGCGTACGTCGTCTTGAAAAATAGTGGCAGTACCGATGTCCTTCCCGTCGTAAATCAGATCTTCGTATACCGTTTGCTTAATCGTATCGACGATCTCATAGTTCCTGTTGATCAAGGTCCCACCGAAAAGCACGCCTAGAAAATCACCTTCATGGTCAAAAACCGGTGCCGCAGCTTTGAGCATCATGCCATCATCGCGTTCCTTTTCAGAAATCTCCCGTACCTTTGGTGTGTCGATGAGTGTAAAGAAGGCTTTGGCAGCAAGCCGAGTGGTTTCTCTGCTCAGTTCTTCGACAGGAACGATATACGTTGCGGAAACCGGTTCCTTCCGGCTGCGCGCGACCTCGATGAGATTATCATCATACAGATCGGTCCCTCGCTCCTCAGGATTATTGGTGCGCAATATGACGATCCCGTTCGCGTCCGTCAGCGTAAGGATGTCGAGACCCTCACTCTCCTTGACTTGTGTGAGTTCATCTGCAATTTGAGCGATATCACCCGTTAGCAAAGCGTCTCTTAATGAATATCGATCGGCTGTCAGATGAACAACGTCGTTAATGTGCCTTAACTCTCCTATGTAGATCTCTCGCGCAGCGTTGAGATCATGACGAACCTTTTCCTGAGCATCTGCCACAATACGGTCGCTGATCAGCCGGATGCCCACTACGATAAATACTGAGCTGATGAGGGTGATGATGAGCAGGAAGCTGAGGATCAGCTTCGTCGATATGGGTACCCTTATGCCTCGAGGGCTGAAGATACCGAATCTCGAGAAGCCTCTGTTCATCCAGGCCCCATGCGTTGTACAGTACGCTCGATCCTCGGTTCCATTTAGATATCAGGATCTCCTTTACTTCTTCTTAGTGGACTCAAACATATCCAGCAGCAGGTCCCGGGCTGCGCTCAAGCGATTAGAAATGACCTGGGCAACTCGCGACATAATCTCGAATCCAATATCATGATCGGCCGTGCATAACTCTTGAAGTTGCAGGGCGTTGAACGCAACGCCTTTTGTGGGGGCGTTGGTTTGTGCTCCGGCAGTCTTCTTTTGCGGTGGAAATAATGATGACCAGCCCAAGAGTTGCCCAGGGCCAACGGTCAGAATAGTCACTTGTCCGTGCCCCGGTACCTGGGTTAGGAGCGATACCTCGCCCTCCAGGATTAGGTAAACCAGCTCACTGCCGTCGCCCTCGCGGAAGATCGTCGCACCTTCCGAGAAGGTCACATAAGTTGCGATCGAGGCGAGTTTTTCCAATTGTTTAGGCTCAAAGTCCTGCGTGAACTCCATCGATTGCAGGGCCTCAAGAATGATCTCAGACGCCATTGCTACGTTCCTCTCTTTTACAATGCCTCGTGCACAAGCTCGATCAGGTCTTTGACCAGCAGCACGTCCTCGTGTCCGGTGGTCTTGACCGCATCGCTGTACATAGTAACGTCCTTCGGGCAGGTTACCGTAAAGACGTGGACTCCTTCCAACTCCATGGCCTCGTGGATGCGCGCTTCACTGGGGCGCTCTTCGACCTCGGTTTCCTCCATCCAGATGCGACCACCCCCTGCACCGCAGCAGAAGCCATGTTCCCGATTCCGCGGCATCTCAACGATCTCGCATCCCGTCGCCTGAATCACACGCCGAGGTGGGTCATAGACGGCGTTGTAACGCCCGAGGTAACAGGGGTCGTGGTAGGTGACTTTGTGGTCAAGTTTTTTAGTCAACTTGAGTTGCCCTGAAGAGATTAGTTGGTCCAACAGCTCGCTGTAGTGCAGGATCGGACGACCGCCGTTGATTTCAGGTGGGTATTCATTCTTCAGCGTGTTGTAGGTATGAGGATCGGTTGTCACGATGGCCTTGAAGTCGCACCGCTCGAGCACAGCTACGTTCTCCTCCGACAGCATTTCAAACAATCCCTCTTCACCCACACGGCGAACATCGTTGCCCGAGTTTCGTTCACCTTCGTAAAGGATCCCAAAATCTAATCCGGCCTGTTTGAAGACATCGGCCGTTTTCTGCGTGATCTCCGTTACGCTTGCGTGATATGAGGCGTAATCACCGACGAACCACAAGTACTCGACGGTCTCTTTACGTGCGTCTTTCAGCTTGGGATCTAAAGGCTGTGTCCACTTCGCACGCATTCTCTCGGATTGACCAAAAGAATTGCCGTAGCGCCCGAGATTATCGAGGGTACTCTGCAGCTGGGCGTCTATCTGTGCTTCGTCGACAAGATAGCAGCGCATGTCGACAATCGATTCTACGTGTTCGATCAACACCGGGCACTCAGCGACGCAGGCGCCGCAGGTTGTGCAGGCCCAGAGCGTCGCGGCTTCTATCGCCTGACCGGTGAAGGGAGGCGCTTCCTGGGTGTCTCTATCCAGGACGGCAAGCGCGTGTGAGATTGCCAGGATTACCTCCTTGGGAGATAGCGGTTGTCCGGCTGCATACGCTGGACAGACGTCCTGGCAGCGACCGCATTCAGTGCATGCGTCGCCATCCATAAGCTGCTTCCAGGTGAAGTCCTTCAGTGTGGCGACCCCAGCAAGACCTTTCTCAAAGTCCACGGATGGCGACAGGGTTCCCATGGGTCTATCGAGTTTTGCAAAGAAGATATTTAAGGGAGAGGTTAAGGTATGAACAAGTGTCGAAGTAGGAATCAAGATCAAGACCATGCTGATGAGAAACATATGGAAAACCCAGATCCCCAGGTGAATATTATATAGCGTCGGGATCAACATTCCTAAGGCGAGCCAAAGCTGAGCTGTGATCCAACCAACTGGGGTCGACCATGCGAGGTCGGTGCTCCATCCTGGCTGGAGCTCGGGTTGTTGTGCAATGGCCGCGAGGCGCAGGGATTCTGTCAGGAGGCCGGACAGTACGATTAGGAACAACACTAAGAGCGTGATGCCATAAGTCGAGGTTAGGGTAAGTCGTCCCGGCTTTTTTGCGATTCGTCGATAAGCTGCCAAGGCCAAGCCAAAGAACGCTATAACCGTGAAGACATCCAACACGAGCTTAAAGATCAGGTAGATGTTGCCACGTAAGAATTTAATAATATCTGCGTCGATTGTGGCCAATGCAGTTCCAAGGAAGAATATGAAAAAACTCCACGCGATGGCGACGTGCATCACGCCCGGATACTTCTGAGACAAGATCTTGACTTGCACGATGGCTTGCTTAATGAGCAACCATAATCGTAGATGTAATCGATCCCATCGCTTCTCTGGTCGACCTACCTTCCACCATATCCGCGTACGGAGAAGGGTTCGTCCAACCAGAATCACTCCGGCGAGGATCGGCAGGACGTACGCGATGTAGTGCCAGGCCTCTGGGATTCCCCAAAAATTTATACGTTCAATCATGGCTGTTCTCAGCCACCTTTCGCTTCCTTGATTTTCTCCGTTAGAGCAGGGATCAGATCGAACAGGTCCGCTGCTGCTCCGTACTTTGCGATGTCGAAGATCGGTGCTTGTTCATCGGTATTTATTGCGATAAAGAGCTCCGTATCACCAATACCTTCAGCATGCTCCGGTGCTCCGCTGATGCCGAAGGCGAGGTAAACCTTCGGTTTGACGGTCTTGCCCGATTTACCGACGAGGCGGCCGGTGGCCATCCAGCCCTGGTCGACGACCGGACGTGATGCGCAAAGTTCACCGTCCAATGCTTCGGCCAATTCTTCCGCGATCTCGATGTTCATCTCCTGTTGGATGCCGCGACCCACGGCGATTAAAATGGGTTCTTTCGCGATGTCAACGTCACCAGCTTCGGGTTCGATGTATTGCTTGTGGGTAACCTTCAAACCATCCAGGTCGGGAGGGGGGGTCGGTACGATCTCGGGAGCCGTCGTGCTCTGACCGGACTCGGCCTTGAAGTCTCCGGGGACCATGGTTATCAAGGCTGTCGGTTCCGGCAGGTCACCTTCGGCGAGCACCTTCCCGCCATATATCTGACTGACGAATTTGAGGGTGCCGCTCTCCGCGTATACGTTGCGGCACAAACTAACGATTGGCAGATCCAGGCGGGCAGATAGGGTGCCAGCCACGTCCGCGCCCATGGATGTTTCTCCTAAGAGCACGGCTCTTGGTTCTTCTTGCTGGATGAGATGGGCGAGGACTCTTGTTTGCGCCTCGGGGTTGAATTCAGCCAATGCTGGGTGTTCTACATACAATACGCGATCTGCACCTAGATCCGACGCCAATCCCTGGACGTCCTGACCGAGCAGCATCGCCACTAAGCTCCCGCCCGAAGCTTCTGCCAGCGGACGACCTGCAGCCAGCATTACGTAGGACATATCACTAACCTGGCCCTGTAGGTGCTCGATGAGGACATAGATGTCACTAGTCATCGCGACCTCCTTCCATGGTCTCTCTTATGGATCACAGCACATCCGATTCGCGCAGAATTTCTACAAGCCGATCCGCGATTTCGTCGCTATCCCCGCTGATCATCTCGGCACGTTCACCGCTCTCCGGCTGGAACATGCGAGAGACGGTGGGTCCGCCAGCGCGATCCAAATCCGAGCTGGTCTGTTCATCGAGCGTAATTGTTTTCATGGCTTGGCGTACTTTACTGACCGCTACGTAACGGGGCGGAGACTCCGCGGACTGGATGCCCAGAACCACAGGTAAATTGACCTGCATTTCGCCGATCAACCCCCCAGGATACTCCTTACGCACGATGCAGGTTTCACCCTCCATGACCACGCCTGACAAATAACCAATGTAGGGCATCTCGAGGTACTCGGCCAGCAATGGTCCCAGCGCTCCATCCATGTCGTTGTGAGCTTGCACCCCAGTAAGGATCAAATCGGGCTGTACCTCCTGGACGGCAGCAGCGAACGCGCGGGCTAAGGCGTGATTGTTGACCTCAACATCAAAGTCGCCGGTGAGCTTGATTTGGCGGTCGGTGCCTTTGGCCGCCGCGGTGAAAAGCACACCGTCGATGTCTTCAAAACTAGGGCCGATGACTGTTACTTCGCCCCCTTCGCGTTCCTTTAGTAGGAGGGCTTGCTCCAGAGCGTGATCATCTGGTTCGTTGATAATTAGGCGCATGAACGTCGTATCCACGGTCTTGCCGCTTGAGTCGATCTCGATTTCTTCGACTAGGTCAGGCACAAGTTTCAACAGGACCACAATGTTCATCGTCTTTCTCCTAGACTCCCATGGACTCGGCTAGCAGTTCCGCTATGTCCTTCACGATCAGCCCATCCGCGCCGGGCATCGATTTGATTGCGTCTTCAAAACGGGGAGCCTCGTATGGGCAAGCGATGGCCAGTATGCGTGTCCGGCCTTTTTCGCTAGCGCTTTCTTGATTGCCGAGGGCGGAAACAGCTTCACGCACACGCCACTCGGAGATTCGGGCTTCAGCTTTCTCCCAGCGAAAACCGTCGAGCCACATGCCTCCACCACCCCCTCCACAGCATAAGCTGTTCCCTCGGCAGTGGGACATTTCCACGAGTTCCACCCCCGGGATGCTTTGTAATAGCTGACGTGGCTCTTCGTAGATATCGTTGGCGCGACCTAGATAGCAGGGATCGTGGAATACTATGTCTGCATCGATGTTATTCAAGAGCAAGGGTTGGATTTGTTCGAGGTGTTCGGTGAAGAACTGTGTATAGTGGCGGACCGGGTATGATATGTCCAGCCGCGGGTATTCATTCTTGAGCGCATTGTAGGCATGGGGGTCACTGGTGAAGATCTCGTTGAACTCGTACTTCTCGAAGGCGCGGGCGTTCTTCTCGGCCATCATCTCGAATAAGCCGCTTTCGCCTGCCAAACGCAGCGAATCTCCGTCGCTCACCTCTTCTGGTCCAAGGATCCCGAAATCCACATCTAGCGCATTGAGGATCTTGGTCAGTGCGAGCGTAGCAGAGCGGGCGCTGGGGTGGTATGAGGCATAATCGCCGACGAACCATAGAACATCCACGGGGCGTTTGGCTTTGGCCATGATGATAATTTCGGGCTCGAGTTCGCTGGCCCACTCCGCTCGTTTGCGGGGAGATTCGCCGAGTGGATTGAAATATCGCTGAGCTTTCTCCAGGGCGTCCTGAAGTTCTGTGGGGACGTTACCCGCGAGGAGCATCTCCTCTTTCACTCGCGTGGTCAACCCGGCAGTGACGGGAATCTTGACGGGACACACTTCTGTGCAGGCGTAACAAGAGACGCACATCCAAGCTGTATCGCTCTTCAACATGTCGTCGAGGAGACCGGCTCGCAGCATGGCGATCATCCCATGCGGTGGAAAATCCATCACGAATCCGAAGGGGCATGCTCCGCTACAAGCTCCGCATTGCAAGCATAAGCGAATGCGCTCGCCTTCCGGTACAGTCTCGACGAATTGATGGATGAACTCTGTGGAGGTATCAAGCATTTTCATTTCCATTAGTACACGCCCCATCCTCTAAATGAATTACCTCGCATGAATCCGTGCGTGAGGTGTCAGCAACTAATGATGCGAGGTCGCGGGAGGACCCATTCACTGGTGTTTGATACATATCGAGATCCTCCTGGTCCATTAAGTGAAATGGTCCCTTCCTAGCCGTCATAAGGCTCAAGGGTAGGCATGGGGCCATTTCAGGAAAAAGGATCAATTAGTTGATGCATTATTGATCTTATCTATTATGCTCAATACATCCGCTCTATTATGATTTTTATGCATGGTTTCTCCGTAGTGCAAGAGGGCATGTCTGTAGCCTGATGAAAGTCAGTGAAAAAATTCACGAACTGATAAAAATCGACCATTTTGGATGCGCCATTGTGGATTCTGGGTCCAGAAGTGCAAAATTGCGTCAATTTACATCAATTCTTGAGCTTCTTGTTATTGTTGGCGTAATGTATTGTGAAATATGTCGCTTGCCTTAATCAGGATTGCAAAGCACACTTAGTATCAAGTCCGTCTGCAAGCAAGTCCACAAGCAGCTACCCAAATTAGGAGGTTGATCCCATGGTCCTGAAACCAAAACGTCCAGTCCCCTCGGACATCGACATCGCACAGGAGGCAGATTTAAGACCAATATTGGAAATCGCAGAGAAAATCGATCTAACGATGGACGACCTGGATCTTTACGGAAAATATAAGGCGAAAGTCCATCTCGACGTGCTTGAGAAGTTGGCAGATCGTCCCCAGGGTAAATACATCGACGTTACCGCCATCACGCCGACGCCGCTTGGTGAAGGGAAGACCACAACGACTCTTGGTCTTACCCAGGCGATGGGCACACATCTGGGGAAGAATGTGATGTGCTGCATCCGCCAACCGAGCATGGGACCAACCTTTAACATCAAGGGTGGGGCGGCGGGAGGGGGCTACAGCCAGATTATCCCCATGGAGGATTTCAACCTACACCTCACTGGCGACATCCATGCGATAACCGTTTCGCATAACCTGGTCGCTGCAGCGCTTGATACTCGTATGTATCATGAGAGCCGCCAGTCGGATGCTGCGCTTATGCGCCGAGGTGTGACACGCATCGATATCGACCCTGATTCGATCACCTGGAATCGTGTCGTTGATGTTTGCGATCGATCCTTGCGCGAAATTAAAGTAGGTTTTAATGACGACAAGCTAAAGGATGGCTCCCCAAGTCCGGTTTTTGCACGGTCGACTGGTTATGATATCTCGGTTGCCTCGGAACTGATGGCGATACTTGCCCTCGCTAAGAGCTTACGCGACTTACGCGAGCGTGTTGGAAGAGCCGTCGTCGGATTGAATAAGAAGGGCGATCCTGTCACGCTTGAAGATCTTGGCGTCGCCGGTGCAGTGACGGTCTTGTTGAAAGACGCCCTCATGCCCAACCTCATGCAGACGATCGAGGGTCAGCCGGCATTAGTGCACGCAGGACCCTTCGCGAACATCGCCCATGGTAATTCCTCCATCATCGCCGATCAAATCGCGCTGAAAGTTGCAGACTACGTCGTCACCGAGAGCGGTTTTGGTGCGGATATCGGCATGGAGAAGTTCTTTGATATCAAGTGCCGCTACTCAGGTCTAATTCCAAATGCTGTTGTGTTGGTTGCGACGGTGCGCGCCCTGAAGATGCATGGCGGCGGACCGAAAGTATCCCCCGGTGCCCCTCTCGACGAAGCGTACACGTCAGAGAACCTTGAGCTGCTGGAAGCCGGGCTGCCGAATCTCGGCTTCCATATCAAGAATGCTATCCGTTTCGGGATCCCAGTCGTCGTGTGTGTCAATGGCTTCAAGGATGACACCGACGCCGAAATGGAGATGGTGCGTAAATATTCCGAGGAACAGGGCGCCTTTGCAGCTGTCAACAGTACCCATTGGGCCGATGGCGGCGCGGGCGCTGTGGAATTTGCCCAAGCAGTCGTAGATGCCTGCGAACAGCCAAGCGACTTCAAATTTCTCTACCCGCTCGATTGGCCGATCAAGAAAAAGATCGAGTTTATCTGCAAAGAGTTCTATGGCGCGGATGGCGTAACCTATGAGCCGTTAGCCGAAGAGCAAATTGCGACCTACGAGAAAGCGGGTTTCGGGGATCTGCCGATGTGCATGGCGAAGACCCATCTCAGCTTGAGCCATGACCCGTTGCTGAAAGGCGTGCCAACCGGCTTCACGGTGCCAGTCCGGGAGGTGCGTGCGAGCGTAGGTGCGGGATTCATCTACCCGATTCTGGGAAAGATGAGCACGATGCCCGGTCTCGCCACGCATGCCGCGTTCATGAATATTGACCTGGATCTGGAAACAGGCAAGATTACTGGCTTGTTTTAACACCTGTCGATATGGCAAATAAGTGAGGGGCTGTCCCAAAAGGGCAGCCCCTTTACTTATTCAGGGAGAGGGGTTGGGTGAAGGTAGATTTATATGCGCTTAAGATCACGGACCCAAAGACCGATTTAACCATTTACCCTCAGTTGTCCCCCACCGGGGGACTGCGATCCATTTCCTTAAATCCCCCCTCGGTCCCTCCCTATGGGCATTGCTATGCAATGCCTTATAGGGGGGATGGAGATTACTAGCCCCCCGCACCCCTTAAACCCATTGTGATAACAATGGGTCCGAAAGCGGCGTTTTCGAGAGATTTCACGCCACAGTACGTCCTTGCCGTTTAAACGCTGGCATTCAGGACAATAGAAGTTGAATCGTCCTTCAGCTCTTCCATGACAAACCATTCCTTGTTGCTTGCTGAGAGCCCGGCGCTGAAACACGAGCGTAGATGCTGGGATGTTTATCCATTCGGGAGAGGGTGAGGCGGACGATATATCGGTTCACTGCAATGGGAGGATTTCTCATAACAAGCAGCTTCTAAAATCGGTAAATTAAAGCCCCTTTACTTATTCAGGGAGAGGGGTTGGGGTGAGGGTAGGATTATGTGTTCTCGAGGTCACGGACCCAGTGAAAGATCCATCCATTTTCACCCAATACCGTTTCGGGAATCAAGGAGCTTGCTCCTTCCCATCAGCAAGCTGATGGATTCCGTTTTCCTCCCTTTTTGTAACAGCCCCTTTCCGGGTAATTTATTCGGTTCTGAAGTTTTTCGATCCGACTCCGCTTTCGGAGTAAGTTTTGTGCAGTAGGTATGCTCACTTCTTCTTCCCCCAACCATAAAAGGTGGGAATATAGACGAGTCGTTTTTTTTCTTTCCAGGCAATGCGATCGAGTTCCTTTGCTCTAATAATCTCCTCCGGGGGGAGCGTTTCTGCTAGATCCGATGCGAGCATCAGCCATTCGGATTCCCATTGTTCTTCTGCCATGACGTCATGCCATTCTCCGCCGAGGATCCCCACCTCCACATCCACCAATGCTGTGCGGTTTAAAAGAGCACGAAGTCTCCGACCAATGAACGGATCAGCGCCCTGCTGTTGAAGGGCGTTCATCTGGAGTATCCCGATTTCATCCATGTGTTGGGGATAAAAAATTCGACCGCCATAATCTGGCTCAGCGAAGACGATCACGCTTCCCCCTTGTTTTGTCACACGCGTCATCTCTCGCAATACAAATTCCGGTTCAGCGATCCACAGCAGTAGAAAATGGCAATACACAATCTCGAAAGCTTCGGATACAAAAGGGAGCACGGTGCCATCGGCGGTGGTGAACGCGGCATCCGGGATGAACCCGGCGGCATATTGTGTCACGTGAAGATCGATATCCAACCCATATCCACGACATTCGGACTCTAAAAGCGTAGTCGAGAGTATCGCTCCCGTACCCACCCCGACTTCCAGAAGACGATCATTGGGCGAAAGCTGTGCTCGCTCCAGCAAGCGAGGGCGGATTGTCTTCGTCCAGGCGGCTTGGATTTGGTACCGTTGGTGAAGATCCTCAAGTCTATTCACAACCGCGCTCAAGGAAACTATCTCCGGATTTCATCATGCTGAATAAAAGCCTCCCTGTCGATGGGAGGTACAGGGAGGTTGAATCATCCTCGCAGAAATTTGGGTTGGATAATGGGAAAAAGCCAGAATACCCTGACGTCTGTTGCCGAGAGGAATGACAAGCGGGGTATGGTGTTGGCAACCCCCATTATGGCTTTTTCCTAAGAAGATACCCCGCAGCTTGCTGCGTGGTTCTTCATGCTCGCGCGTTATTCTCAATCTCTTCCCAGGGTGACGTGAGCATGTTTCCTAGTACACGGTTGATCCCTTGAGCGGGTAGGACGTCCCCATCTGGCTCGACGTACATCCATGCGCGACCGGCGCCATCTTTGGGTTCACCGATGACGAGGGCGATTGGGTTCGAAGCCGAATAGGGCGCTGGAACATCCCAGACGAGGCGGAGATCCAGCTCAGCAGCATGATCCCTTGCTGAAGAAAGCGCCTTGGCGAGAGTCGGATTCCTCTCACTCGCGGACAATGACACGGCCGGAACGCCTAGTTCAGCGAGATCCTCCAAGACATCGAATACGCCCTCATGCCATTCAGGAGTGAGGGTCAGATGGACTGCGGTGTACACATCAGAGTCGAGAGCATGGATGAGCCCCTCACGTCCCTCCGGATGATCAGGGTGGTAGACGATGAGGAAATGGTCCAGACCTGTCTGTTCAAGAGCTTCGACAAACTTCTTCTCTTTTAAACGCCTCGCATCCGTAAGTAATCCAGCCACCTGACCGATTTTTTCCGCGTGCTGGATGAGGTCGATGAGATCATCTCGGAGCGTGGGTTCGCCTCCTGTAAAAGTCACGTGAGGGATTCCGGCTTCCCAGGCTGTATCAAGTATTTGGATCCACTCCGTTGTCGTGAGTTCGCGGTCGACGCGTTTCCCTGCCAGAGGATCCATGGTACCGTCTTGATCGATCATATAGGTTAGCGCGCAATCGAGACGGTAGGGCGCAGATGGTTGGTCGCTGAATGGTTCTGTGCGATCCATGTCCAGATAGAGCACAGGGTCTAGATCGGGGTTTGTGGCGAGCGTGTTCACATGATCACGGAGCGCCCGATAATCTTCCTCCGCCTGCTTTTGCTTAATCCGATATCTGCTCGATATAGTTTTTCCAGCGGTTTCAACGTCGGTATCTTCGACGACGAGTTTGGCATACTCCGTTGCAGTCTGATTGAGGTGCAGGACGGTCGATGCATTAACGATCAGCACACCTGTCCCGTCCCTTTCGATACGCAGGTGAAGCCGGTAATGCGGCGTGAATTCCTCGGGCGACATCCAGGAGTACATGCCCGGTTCAAGCAGCTCTGGACGCTCTTCCGGGATGAATCTTCGTGTAAGAGATGTAATCATGATTCCATCCTTCGTTAGCTCAGGCAATTTGCGGAAGCAGTTCAATGGTGATTGGTTGTTGGTCTAGCTGGTTCTTCAGCGTGAGTGGACATCCCCCACCGCATTCTGTCAATGCTTCACAATCGTTGCAGGAGTCGGGTACATACTTACGTTCCCGAAGCCACACGGAGAGATCATGGTTCCAGATCGCATCCCAAGGCTCTTCGAGAATGTTCCCTAAACTTTCGTAGTAGGACTGGCATGGGATGACGCTTCCATCTGGTTCAACGCACATGTTATACATGGCCGCCGTACACGTCTTAACACCCAACTCCATCTGTGTCGGATCGAAGTGACAGTACTGGGTAGGCGTGTACCAGATGAGACGCTGCTGGTATGCCGACGTCTTCTCCCGAACGATGTTCAACAGAGGGTGCAGGGCATCTTCAGAAAGACCGGATCCAACGGATGAACCCCGCCCGGCGTAAATTAATGCATTGCAGCCCACTGTGGGCACGCCAAGTTCTGACAGAAAGTCGATGGTCTCACCTATGCTCGATGCATTATCTAAAAGGAGGGTGGTGTTCGTCATCACAAACAAATCAGCCTCCAGGCAATTCTTGATACCTTCAACTGTCTCCCGCCACGCACCTTTTGCCGCGACCATGTGATCATGAATGGCTTCGTCGTGAGACTCAAGCGTGATCTGCACATGCTCGAGGCCAGCTTGGACCAGTCGATCCACATAGTCCCGATTTGAAAGCCGACGTCCATTTGAGAGCAGCCCGGTGATTTGTCCCAGCGAATCGGCATGGCGGATAAGATCAGGGAGATCTTTTCGCAGCGTGGCTTCCCCACCCGTGAAGCAAATATGGGGGACACCAATCTCCCGGAGGATATCGAGCACGCGGATCCAGGATTGATGATCGAGTTCCGGGAACGATCTCGGTCGAGCGTTGTAGCAATGTGAGCAGTTCGCGTTGCACCGGTAAGTGAGCGCGAGGTCCATTCGATAAGGGGCGGTCGGGATGTGTGAGAGCGGGGGGAGTACCTCGAAATTAAGGTCGTGAATCGGGCATGCGTTGTTCGGCCGTGAAATACCTTCGATCTTATCTTGCAGGTCCTCAAAGTCCATCTCTGCAGTTTTTATCGAGACCCGATAGCGTTTGCGAAGATCACGGATAGCCTCTTTCTTTGAACGTCCTTCAAGCATGAGCCATGCCATGTATGCTGCCGTCGGATTCAGGTGCAGGGCGCGATTAGCGTTGATGAGCAGAAGGCCTCGCCCATCCTCTTCCACGCGTAAGTGGAGCTGGGCGCGATCCTCGGGTCCGAATATCTTTTCATAGGCGAAAAGTCCCACCTTGAATTCGTTCGGAACAGCTCTTTGGAGCAGATTTACACTCACCGTCCCCCTCCCGCACAGGCGCAGGCACAACCGGCGCAAGCACACGCACAGGCACAACCGCCGCCGCCGGAAGAAAAC
>SDBS01000717.1_pt1 | contig 32945 bp, 33 predicted proteins | sample 2277091 | NCBI WGS metagenome assembly SDBS01 (sample SAMN10404972, study PRJNA504765) | marine sediment metagenome | isolation source: marine sediment core GS10_PC15, 163 cmbsf | place: Arctic Ocean: Southern Knipovich Ridge | collected 2010 | reverse complement strand
GACTAGTGGAAACAGAATCCGGATCAAAGGGATATCTGCTCAGGCCTTTATCGGCAAAGCTCTTGGGGCCAACAATTGTGGAGAATGAAGGTTTGGTAGATAGAGAAAGACTACTGGAAATTAAGGGACGCTCCCGAAAACCTCAACTTGCTTTGGCCAAGAAATATGGGATTAAGGACTTTCCCGCACCAGCCGGTGGTTGTTTGCTTACGGAAGAGAAATTCTCACTGCGCTTGAGAGATCTTTTGGCAGAGAAAACCAATCCTACTTTAAACGACCTGACTTTACTGAGGTGGGGTAGACATTTTCGCTCTTCGGAGGGGATAAAGATTGTGGTCTCGAGGCAGCATAATGAAAACGAGGAGCTGGAAAAATTGTCCTTGCCAACTGATTTAGTTTTTGAGGTTGCCAATTACCCGGGGCCTAAGGTTCTGGCAAGAGGAAATAATGTGGGAGAGGTGACTTTGATGGAAGCCGCAATGCTTGCTGCTCGCTATAGTAAAGCGCGTGATCTTGCCGAAGTGCGGGTATCTTATCATTCCGGTGACGGGAAAAAAACGGGAAGTGTGGTGGCCAGAAGTCCTTTGAGATTTTTAGAGTCAGGAAAAGCCAAAATCTCATTGATTGATGTCGGTGAGTTTAAGAAATAAAAAAAGGGGTCAGGTCTACACTCTTGATATTTTTGGGGAGAAGGGATGAGGGATGAGTCAAAACCCAAGACCCTAAACCTTGAACCAAGAAAGCGGCAAAAAGTCACTGGAATCTGGCAACCGCCAACAGGAAACTGACGAACAACTGAAAATCCGGGTGGAGCAAATGCTGACGCAGGGCTCGTTTCGCATTGGAAAAGTGCTTGGGATTAATCTGGAAATCAACTACACCTGGTTTCTGGTATTCTTCCTGGTTACCACCAGTTTTAGTTTTGTTTTTAATCAGGAACCATTTTTCATTCCGCTTAGCTTGGCTATTATCATTGCCATTTTTACCGCTATCCTCTTTTTTGTTTCAGTTCTTCTCCATGAGTTGAGCCATTCATATGTGGCTGAAAGAAATAACCTCAAAATCAAGAAGATCACCCTTTTTATTTTTGGAGGAGTTGCTCAAATGACTGAAGAGCCATCTTCTCCTCAGGTAGAGTTCAAGATGGCAATTGCCGGACCGTCTATGAGCCTGTTTCTGGCCTTTCTTTTTGGCACTTTTTGGTTTTTCTTATATGTCTTGAATTTAGGTGGAACTTTATCGGCTCCTTTTGCTATTTTGGCCCAGATCAATCTGGGATTAACGGTATTCAATCTTTTACCGGGTTTTCCTTTGGATGGGGGTAGAGTGGTGAGAGCAGCACTCTGGTATCTCATGAAAGATGTACGAAAAGCAACCCGAATTGCTTCTTACGCGGGACAAGCAATTGCTTTCATCCTTATCTTTATTGGTTTTGTAGGATTTATAACTGACTTTAGCTTCGGGGGTTTATGGTTGGTGCTGATCGGCTGGTTTCTGAACAATGCCGCTCGGCAAAGCTATAGGCAAGTGGAACTGCAGCATGCTTTGTCCGACGTCAAAGTGGCAGAAATCATGGCCAGAGACGTTGTTGTCATTTCCCCGAATCTATCTCTTGAGCAACTGGTCAATGAATACTTTTTGAAATACAAGTTTGGGAGATTTCCTGTTGTTGAAGGGGACGCTTTGATAGGTATTGTGACGCTTCATGATGTCAAAGAAATACCCAGAGAAGATTGGCCCAATGTAACCACAGCGACAATTATCAGATTGGTCGACCGTGATATAGAAATCTCGTCGGAGGAGGATGCCTTCAAAGCTCTGGTGAAGATGGCTCAGAAAGAGGTTGGGCATCTACTTGTGGTGGAAAACGGTCATCTGGAAGGATTAATCACCAAAAGCGATATAATACGATTGATCAGAATAAAGACCCGATTGGATATGTGAATAAATTAGTTTGCAGGAATTTGAGGTTATTTGACGTATTTTAAGAGATTAGATTCAAAAAGCTGAAATAATCGAACTAAAATCGTGGCAAGAGTAAGGGGCAAGAAAATAACAGCAATAGCTGCAGTCTTCAATTTGGAGTATATTTTTGCCAAGTGCAGAAAGCCTGGTGGGGTAATTTCTGCGCTTTTTATTTTCTCATAAACAGAGAACAGGGAAGAGATCTAGGGCAATAGATACTTGGATTGTGCTGGGCAAGTAGAGCCAAGAGAGGTGATGCTTATCTCTAAGTGTTGCAGAGAAGCATGAACAATTTGAAAAAACATGAAGGGAGTGAAATATACTAGTGGAGCTTTCACGAAGAGGATTTCTTAAGTTAACAGGGGCGTCTTTCGGAGCAGCGATATTTGCTGATCTGGGTTTTGATTTTAGCAAAACGGCTTTAGCGGCCGAGAAATTGAGAATAGCTCGTGCCAAGGAAGCACCTACCATTTGCCCTTATTGTTCTTGCGGGTGTGGAGTCATTGTAAGCTCGGAACATGGTCACCCGATTAATATCGAAGGAGACCCTGATCATCCGATAAATTTGGGTAGTCTCTGCTCCAAGGGTGCCAGCATGTTTCAAGTTGCTGACGATACAGTGAAACTTAGAAACAAAAAGGTGCGCTATAGGGCTTCCGGCTCTGATGATTGGGAGGAGAAGGATTGGGACTGGGCAATCCCGGAGATTGCCAAAAGAATAAAAGAAACCCGGGACAATGATTTTATTACCGTTGAAGATGGGGTCACAGTCAATCGTACCGAGGCTATAGCTGGTCTGGGCGGCGCTGCCGTCAACAACGAGGAATGTTACTTATTTGTTAAGCTGATGAGAGCGCTTGGTGTTGTCTATATTGAACACCAAGCACGTATATGACACTCGGCCACAGTCGCCGCGTTGGGGGCGACATTTGGAAGAGGAGCTATGACCAATCACTGGATTGACATGAAAAACAGTGATTGCGTCATGATAATGGGAGGTAATGCTGCGGAATGTCATCCAATGGCGTTCAAATGGGTTACCAAGGCCATGGAAGAGCGTGGTGCCAAGCTTATCTGCGTAGATCCCCGCTTCACCCGCAGTGCAGCAAAAGCCGATATCTACGCTCCTCTTCGGGCCGGAACGGATATTGCTTTCATAATGGGGATGATCAACCAGGTTATTAAAAATAAGCTTTATCATAAAGAGTATACCCAAGAATATACCAATGCTACCCTTCTGATAAATCCCGAGTTCAGTTTTGACGATGGTCTTTTCTCCGGGTATGACAAAGAAACCAGAAAGTACAGTCAAGATACTTGGAGCTATCAAACTGAGGATCAGACCTTTACCGAGGTAAATAAAAAGACCAAGAAGGCAACTAATTACAAAGTGAAAGTACCTAAGCGGGATATGACTATGACTGATCCCGACTGCGTTTTTCAGCTTCTCAAGAAGCACTCATCCCGCTACACACCGGAGATGGTGGAGAAAATCACCGGATGTCCTGAAGACAAATTCTTGGAGATTTGTGAGGAATTTGCTAAAACCGGTGATTCCAAAAAAACAGGTACCATTCTTTATGCTATGGGTTTGACTCAGCATACGGTAGGAACCGAGAACATCCGGGCTTTCGCTATGCTCCAATTACTGTTGGGAAATATGGGAAGACCGGGAGGCGGAGTCAATGCGCTTCGGGGCGAACCCAATGTTCAGGGTTCAACCGATCATTGTTTGCTCTGGCACATATTGCCGGGTTATCTAGCGGTTCCTGATGCTAAGAAACATCCTGATTTCAGAACGTACGCGGATACCTATACTGTGGGCAAAAAGACTAAAAATGTTCTCCCCGGGTCAACCTCCTGGTGGCAGCATGGAGAGAAGTATATTGTAAGTCTCTTGAAAGCCTTCTGGGGCGACGCTGCAACCGAGAAAAATGATTATGGTTTTGATTGGCTACCGAAAGTAGGTGCAGGGTACAAGAAGGGCAAATACTCGCATATTGCTCTTTTTGAAGCCATGTACGGCGGAGACATCAATGGAATGATTATTTTGGGTCAGAATCCGGCAGTAGGAGGTCCCAACTCCAATTTAGAGACAAAAGCGCTGGAGAATCTGGATTGGTTAGTTGATCTTAACCTTTGGGAAACTGAGACCACTGGTTTTTGGAAGAGACCAGGCGCTAATCCTTCCAAGATCAAAACGGAAGTGTTCTCTCTCCCTGCGGCAGATTCTGTAGAAAAAGAAGGAAGTATTACCAATAGTGGACGGTGGTTCCAGTGGCGCTGGAAAGGCGCAGAACCTTTGGGAGAATGTAAGCCGGATTTGGAAATCATAGATTTATTGGCCAAGGAACTGATAAAACTTTACAAAGATGAGGGCGGCGCCAATGCCGAGGCTGTTACCAATCTGGTTTGGGACTATGGCGATAAAGCGGATGCTGAAGAAGTAGCCAAGGAGTGCCACGGTTATGTCTGGCCGGATCGAAATGACCTGGTCAAGAATTTCACTGGGTTACAGAAAGATGGGTCGACCGCTTGTGGAAACTGGCTCTTTTCCGGTACTTTTAATCCTGACGGTGATAATTTGATGCAGAGGCGGATACCAGAGAAAGAAGGGGTTGGCAACAACCTGGAATGGGCCTTTTCCTGGCCGGTTAACCGCCGCATCATTTACAACCGGGCTTCATGTGATTTAAAAGGAAAGCCATGGGATCCGGAAAGGCCGGAAATTTGGTGGGATCCGGAAAAGATTGACGAGAAAACAGGTAAACCCGGTATGTGGACCGGAAATGATGTTCCCGACTTTGGTGGAACCAAAGCACCTGATGCTAAAGGTGGGAATCTGCCGGCTATCATGATACCGGAAGGAGTTTTCCGGCTTTTTGCACCTCGAGCGGAGGGGCCTTTCCCCGAACATTATGAGCCTTTGGAAAGTCCGGTTGATAACTTTATGTCCAGTCAGCAGAACAATCCTGCCATCTTTCTTTGGCATAAGGTAAACCCGGATAACAAGGTCGGAACTGTCGATGACTATCCTCTCGTGGCTACTACTTATAGGTTAACCGAGCATTGGCAGACAGGTATTATGACCCGGAACCAGCCTTGGTTGGCAGAGTTGATGCCCCAGATGTTTGTAGAAATAAGCAAGGAACTTGCTAAAGAAAAAGGTATCAAGAATGGCCAATGGGTTGAGGTCGTATCGGCAAGAGGAGAAGTTGAGGCGGTTGCAATGGTGACTGATAGATTTCAACCTCTTGATATTGGTGGCAAAACGGTCCATCAAGTTGGTTTACCCTGGTGTTATGGCTATGCCGGTTATGTTACCGGCGGACCTAATGGCAAGAAAAACTATGCCGCCAATCAGCTAACTGCACACATAGGTGATGCAAATACTATGATCCAGGAGTCCAAGGCTTTCCTCTGCGATGTAAGGAAGGTGAAGTAAGATGGCAAACGCAATGCTTATTGACACCTCAAGATGCACAGCTTGCCGTGGATGTCAGGTAGCCTGCAAACAATGGAATCAGCTTTCGGCAGAAAAGACTACCAACAAGGGGACTTATGAAAATCCTCCTTCTTTGTCTCCCAAGACCTGGACGAAGGTTGGCTTCAAAGAAGTATACAAAGATAACCAAATGAAGTGGCTTTTTACCAAAAGACAGTGTATGCATTGCACTGATGCAACTTGTGTCAAGGTTTGTCCCACTGGTGCAGCGAAGAGAACTGATGAGGACTCAGTTATAATCGATCAGAAGGAGTGCACTGGTTGCCAGTTCTGCGTTACTAATTGTCCTTTTGAGGTACCCAAATACGATGAAAGTACAAACACAGTTAAGAAGTGCCGGTTCTGTTTTGACCGGGTTTCCAATGGGCTGAAACCGGCATGCGCCAACACCTGTCCTTCGGGAGCAATCCGCTTTGGTAGTCACGATGAGCTGGTTTCGGCCGGGAAAGACCGGGTATCAGCTCTGGTTGACCGGGGATATAAAAAAGCCAGCTTGTATGGGGATTCTCAACTCGATGGCCTGGGATTCATGTATGTTCTCACCGAGAAATCTACCGTCTACGGATTGCCGGAAGATCCTCGGGTTCCACCATCTGCCATTCTTTGGCAGGATATTTTAAAGCCGGTTGGTGCGGCGGCCGGCGGGGTAACTTTGGTGGCGTTAGCCGCAAGCTTCTTTGTCAACTTGGGTTATGAGCAAAAAGCTGAAAAAGGAGGTAAGTAGGATGGGACGGATAGAAAGACAAAGTTCAACTGCGCGATTTGTTCATTGGGTGCACACCATTTCCTGCTTCCTGCTTTTTTACACGGGGCTTGCGCTCTATATTCCAGCCTTAAATGGTATGGCAATTGTTTTTGGCGGGATACAAAACTCACGTTTGGTGCATCACTATTCCGGTTTTGCTTTTGTGGGTGTGCCCCTTATAATAGGATTGGCCAATTGGGAAGGTCTTATGAACTTTGTAAGGGAAATATTCAGTTGGGAAGGCAAGGATGACTCCGAGTCATTGAAAAAATTTCCCGCCTATCTCTTTAATGCCAATACTCCAATGCCGTCTCAGGGTAAATTAAAAGGAGGTCAAAAGTTCGCAGGCTGGTTCATTCTAGCTAGTGCTGTGCTGATCTCATTGAGTGGTATCGTAATGTATTTTGACGCTAGTTTCTCCAGAGGTCTGGTTCAATGGATGTATCCCCTGCACGAGCTGTCCACGATTGTTCTGGGGGTGTTCTTAATGATTCATGTCTACTTGGGGGCAGGGATTTTTGCACCTTATCGTGGCATGGGGAGAGCTATGTTCGGAGATGGAACAGTCAGCGAGAGTCAAGCCAAGCATCATTGGCCGAGGTGGGCTAAAGAGCAAAAAAACCGGTAAGCAATATTCGATCAGCGATTTACGGTTAGGAAGACAATCAAGAGTAGCGCGAGGGCTTGTACTTGTAAAAAGCGGTGGACAAGCCTCCGCGCTACTAAAGCTTGAGTTTTGAAACTTGGCTACAGAAATCTGGCAACTCATTGTTCTTTGCTTATCGCACATGAAAATTCGGTTTTTATTTACCCCAGGAGGTGGTCAAAATTCTAACACTAGAACAAAGGCCTGTAACAGTAGGTGATCTTCGAAATGAGGTAGATTACCACAAAGGCAAGGAACCTGAGCTTAAAGGTTTGTTGGATTTTTATTTGGCCGTCTTTGAAGTCCAACATCAGTACATTGAACAGATAGAAGTTGAAATTGATCTGACTGATGAAGAGATTAAAAGAAAATTAAAGAAAGGTAAGTACCTTCTTGAGGGTGTAGAGATCAATATCGATCCCCTGATTTTCAAAAACCAGATAAGTGATATGGCGGAGGTTATTGAGGAAAAAAGTAAATTCGAAGGTGATCTGCAGCAGCTAGTGCAAGCACCTGAACTGGAACAAGAGAATGTTCCTGCCTTAATACAAAAACTAGTATTAAATGATTCGGTTTATCTGGCAGAGTTTGCTGAGAGAACAGGAATCCAAAAAGACATTGTCTTTTTCCTCTTCCAAATTGTTTTGAGCCCTTTTTACCAGAAGTATGCTGAAAAACTGCGGTCCAAAATTAACTACTCGTTATGGCTCAATAATCCCTGTCCGGTTTGTGGACATAAACCGTTAGCGGCCAAGTTGAGACAAGAAGAAGGCTTGAGGCTTTTGCAGTGTTCATTGTGCCAAACCCAGTGGTGGTTTTTGAGACTTAAGTGTGCTTTTTGCGGGAATACCGATCATGAGAAACTACAATATCTCTATGTTGGTGAGGATCGGGGACGTCGGGTGGACGTTTGCGATTGCTGTAAAAAATATATAAAAACTTTTGACGAGAGAGTCATTGGCCGGGAAATTATTCCTCACATCGAAGAAATAGCATCAGTCCACCTCGATTTCATTGCTAAAAAGGAAGGATATGTTCCAGGCGCTCAATATGTGGTAGCCTAGTAATAGAGGGGGAAAAGTCGGAGTCGGGGAATTGTCGGTGGATGCCGAGGTTCACACCGTATTACTCAGGAGTTTTACCACAACATGATTCCAGAAGGTGCTGCAATTATTTTGGGGGGTGGAAGAAGCTCAAGAATTGGGCAGGAAAAAGGTCTATTGAAGCTTGACAATAGGGCTGTTTTTGAGATTGTTCTCACCAAATTAGAATGCCTATTTGAAGAAATTATCTTAGTTACCAACACTCCTAGTTTGTTCGATCGGGACCGGGATTTTCAGATAGTAACAGATGAAATTCCTTATCAAGGCCCTCTGGGCGGGATCCTCGCCGGCTTATCTATTTCATCCAAGAAGTATAACTTTGTTGTAGCCTATGATATGCCTTTTCTGAATACCGATTTAGTGGAATTTCTTTTTGCTCGGATCTCAAAAGCGGATGTAGTTATTCCCCGTTCCGAAAAAGGCGTTGAGCCGCTGTTTGCTGTCTATTCAAAAGATTGCATTCCAGCTATAAGAAAAAAATTGGAAAGCGGGCAAAAAAGGGTCATTTCTTTCTTTGATGAAGTAAAAGTAGAGCGTATCAATAAAGAGAGAGTGGAGGAATTTGATCCCCGATATCTATCATTTTTTAATGTAAATACTCCCGAAGATTGGGAGAAAGCAAAGCGGATTTACCGGTCTTTAAAGGAAAAGAATGATGTCTAAAAGAACAGAGACTGTTAAGAAGTTGCGGGCTGTTAAATGGAGAGAAAAGAAACAGGAGGTTATTGATACAGCCGTTCCCAGGGAAGCAGCAATAACTCTCTATTTAAACGACGAAGAGTTGGCCACTCTGCTTGTTACACCTCAGAAGCTTAGGGAGCTAGCTGTAGGATTTCTCTTCTCTGAGGGGATATTAAAAAAACTGTCGGATCTCAAGCAAGTCTTAGTTGACGACAAAAAAGGCATTGTCTGGGTAGAGACGGTGAGAAAGACCTATATGGGAAAACTGCTCCACAAACGTTTTCTGACTTCAGGATGCGGTAAAGGCACTTCTTTCCTGAACATCGCAGATCTGAAAGGCATAGAAAAACTGGACTCCAAGATGGAGATTGCCTCTGATAAAATATCCGGTTTGATGAGAGAGATGTTCCAACAGGCCGGACTTTACAAAGAAGCGGGAGGTATTCATTCCTCAGCACTGAGTGATGGGAAACAGATTATCGTGATGAGCGAAGATATCGGGAGACATAATACATTCGACAAGATACTGGGCGAGTGTCTTCTGGAAGGAATAGAGACCAAAGATAGGGTCTTGCTTACAACGGGTAGGATTTCCTCTGAGATGCTACTTAAGGCGGTAAAAACCGGGATACCAATTATAATCTCGCGAACGGCGCCGACCAATCTAGCCGTAGATGCTGCCCTAAAACTGGGAGTCACTTTAGCCGGTTATGCCAGAGCCAACGCGGTTCGGGTCTATGCAAATGAATGGAGGATTATCTAATAAGTGGTACCGATTATTTCTGTTGTTGGTGTTTCTAAAACCAATAGGACAAGTCTGGTTGAAAAGCTGGTAGCGGAGTTAGGAAAACGGGATTATAGAGTAGCAACGGTAAAACGGGATGCTCATTGTTATGATTTAGACACACCCGGGAAAGCTTCCTGGCGTCATTCTCAAGCTGGTGCGCAAACGGTTATTGTTTCCTCATCAGCGAGGATTACTATGTTCAAACAGGTAGAAAAAGAGTGGACGCTTGATGAATTAACCGGTAAGTTCTTTTTTGATGTTGATATTGTAATCACGGATGGCTACACCGATGAAAACAAACCAAAGATAAAGGTTTTAGCGGCAAAAGCCGAAGATGATATCCAGATACCGGAAAGTAATCTTGTTTCAGTTGTTGCAGTAAACTCTGACGTATTGACTGAACAAGACAAGATACCAAAATTCAGTTTAGAAGAAATAGACAAGTTGGCGGATCTGATTGAAGCAAGGTTTTTGAAAGAAGAGCTCTAGGGGAATTTGTGGTGTTTTTACCATGGTTTTATGGTAAACTAGAAATAAATAGGTAAGGAAAGTGATGCAATATGCCAATTATGGGATTAGGCGTACCGGAGCTTGTTATAATCTTGGTAATAGTCCTGATCATATTCGGACCTCGCAAATTACCGGATATCGGAAAAGCTCTGGGATCCAGCTTGCGAGAGCTAAAGAAGTCAGCCAAAGATGATGACAAGGATGAGGACAAAGAGGCTGACAGCAAGAAAGAAGATAAGGAATAGTTGCTTATCGCTCTTTGTTGACAAGCTGGTTGAAAGCTACTTCTGGATTTAAAAGAGGTGGGCCGATTATAAAGCACCCGTCGTCTCTGAGACAGGTGCTTCTTAATGTCTACCAGGAAAGACAAAAAGGGGTCAAATCTTTACATTTTACAAAGTGATCGATTTGTTGCTGAGTTTATGAAGAAAAGTAACAAGTAAAGATTTGACCCCAGTAATAACGGAATTTCTAGATTGGAGTTGATACCCTTGAGTTGTGCGTCTGAGATTGTAAAAGAGAAAGTCAAAGAGAAAGCGAAAGATGGCAAGATCTCCTGTCCTCTTGCTCGCAAGATAGCCCAGGAGCTTAACGTTCCCATCAAAGAAGTTGGCCACGCCTGTGATGACCTGGAAATTAGGCTAAACGGATGCGAGCTAGGCTGTTTCTAATAGGGGACGTTATTGTTGCTGAGTTTATGAAGAAAAGTAACAAGTAAAGATTTGACCCCTTGATGATAGTCTAAAAAGGGAAACGTTAAGGGAGTGTCGAATAAATATTTAAGACAACAGATTTATAGGTTTTTCTCCGAGTCGCTCGGCCTAAGTCCACTGGAATGCGGATAGGGCGTGGGACCGACAGGGTTTTGCAGGAAACCGTGGAGCCTTGTGGCAAAAAGGAGACTAGTAGAATTTAGACTAGCTGCCACGTGCGGTTAGTCTTTTTGTTTCAACAATTAAATAAGTGTTTCTCCGAGCTGTCTATCCTAAACTATTGTAAAGCAAGGTGGACAGCCGAAGGGCAAAAGCTCTATTTAGAGTTGAAGTCCACAGGGTTCAAGCAGAAATGCTTGTGCCTCCCGTGTTTGGAAAGGAGAGATCTCCCAAGATGGAGTATTGCCAACTTTCCAGAACGGAAAGTTGGCAATTTTTTAAAGGAAGAGAAGCCGGGAGATAAGAAGCTACACTGTTTAGGACCTCCGACAGATGCGACAGAGATACTAAAGGAAGGAAGTGTTGGAGCTAATGCGTATAGGGGCCTATGACTTTAGTATCCGGGAATTTGCCGGATCAATGGGTGACTTCGGCACGCTCTTTCCGCTGGCAATTGGCTATATTGTGGTATGCGGAGTGGATCCGGCAGGTCTTTTGATAATGATGGGGCTGACCAATATCATTTTGGGTTTGGTATATAAACTACCCATGCCGGTGGAGCCTAAAAAGGTTGTAGCAGCAACCGCGATTGCTCAAAAGTGGAACGCAAATCAGGTCTATGCCTGCGGTTTTGGTTTGGGGATTACCTGGATTGTATTAGTGATCACCGGTGTTATTGATAAAATTGTCAAGTATACTCCCAGACCCGTGACTACGGGAATCCAACTAGCCCTGGGTATTCTACTTGCCATTGAGGGCTTTAAGCTGGCCCGGCCGGAACTGGCTATTGCCGCAATTTCTCTTTTGATAATTCTGGCATTGAAAGACAACACCAAAATGCCGGCAGCGATAGCACTCATGCTTTTGGGCCTGATCATCATTGCCTACCAGGGAGATCTTTTTAAGAACTTGGGCATATCGATATCACTACCCCCTATTACTATTCCCAGGTCAAGAGATGTATTAGATTCTATGCTGTTGGCGGGTATTCCCCAGATACCTTTATCTATCACCAATGCTGCTATAGCCACGGCTGCTTTGATCAAAAGCTATTTTCCTGAAAGACATGTTACCGAAAAGCGGTTGGTGTTGAATATGGGATTTATGAATTTGATTCCCTCCTTTTTAGGAGGCATGCCCATGTGTCATGGAGCCGGGGGTTTGGCCGGTCAATACTACTTCGGAGCCAGAACGGGAGGCGCCAACATAATCGAGGGGAGTATGGAGATATTTATGGGTCTTTTACTGGGAAAGTCAATTCATAATATACTCAAAGCTTTTCCGGTGGGGATCATTGGGGCAATGCTGTTTTTAGTAGGGCTGCAACTGGCTAAATTTGCCCGTGAAGAAGAGGGACCGGATTTGGTTATTGTGTTTGTAGTTGCACTCGTTTCTGTAGTTGCCAACATTGCTATCGGCTTTGTGTCGGGATTGGCCCTTTTTTACAGTTTCTCTTGGTTTCGGAAGCCTAAAGTATAGAATTGCCGGCTATAAGGAGGTAACGCAAGAGAATTCCAGAATCTCTAAGAGACTATCAAATTAGCAGCGGAGTTAACCACGAAGGAGGAATCAAGTTGGATAGATACAAAAGAAGATTTGTGCTACTCATAGCTGTCCTGCTATTAACTGCGAGCATGGTGTGTGTTATAGGATGTGTTCAGAAGAAGGAAGAGGAGAAAACCGGGAAGAAAACAAAAAATAAAGATCCGGCAACCGAATTGATTCTTGCTACAACGACTAGCACCAAAGATAGTGGTCTTTTAGATGAAATCATCCCTGATTTTGAAGAAGAGTACAATGTCACGGTGAAAGTAGTAGCGGTTGGTACAGGTGCAGCCCTGGAAATGGGTGAAAAAGGAGAAGCGGATATTTTGCTGGTGCACGCCCGGGCATCGGAGGATGAATTCATGGAAGCAGAATACGGCTCTGTTCGCAAAGATGTCATGTATAACGATTTTGTCGTACTGGGACCGAAAGACGATTCCGCCGGGGTAAAAAATATGGATAGTGTAACAGATGTCTTCGATAAGATTGCTAAGGGAAAATCGGTTTTTATTACCCGCGGTGATGATTCCGGCACCTATAAGAAGGAGAAAAAGATGTGGGAAGCTGCGGAAACTGATCCCAGCGGTGACTGGTACCGGTCGACCGGCCAGGGAATGGGGGCGTCGCTGCAAGTAGCCAGTGAGCAGCAAGCCTATGTTCTCACGGATCGAGCAACCTATCTTTCCCAAAAAGATAATCTTGATCTGGAAATCATGGTTGAGGGTGATGACAAGTTGTTTAATCCCTACGGCGTCATGGCGGTAAATCCGGACAAGTTCTCCAAAGTTAACAATGATGATGCCATGGACTTTATTGACTGGCTAACTTCGATTGAAGTGCAGGAGAAGATTGGAGAGTATGGTAAGGACGAGTATGGACAAGCTTTGTTTACTCCCGATTCAGACCAGTGGAACAAGGAGAATAACTAACCAAACCAATGGTATAAAGGACCGGCCTAATCCAAGGCCGGTTCTGTATGGTTTTTGCAGATTATTATGATTAGAATTAAGATATTGAATTTGTCAGGACGTACTAGTACAAATTGAGAGGATTATGGATTTATTTTGGGACGGTTTAAAAGAAGCTTTTCGATTGTTGATCAGTCTGGATCGGCAACTGGTTCAGGTTTTCTTGCTTTCCATTTACGTGCATGGGATTGCTGTCTTTTTAGCGGCAGCAGTGGGAATACCTGCTGGGACTTTACTCGCTTTGCGTAGGTTCCCGGGGAAGTCGTTTACGCTGGTGATTCGTCATACTTTCATGGGACTTCCTCCTGTTGTAGTGGGACTGGTGGTGCTTATTGCCATTTCTCGCCACGGATCATTAGGTCAATTCGAATTGCTCTATACCCCGGCTGCTATGATTTTGGCCCAGTTTATCATTGCCACTCCCATCGTGGCTGGTTTCTCGCATGCGGCAATTGCGGACATCAATCCTAAAATGAGACTACAAGCTTTATCTTTGGGAGCAAATCAGTTTCAGCTTATGGCAACTTTGATGAAAGAGGCACGTCTGGGTTTGATAGCAGCGGTGATTGCGGGATTTGGCAGAGTTGTTGCTGAAGTCGGAGCAGTAATGATTGTGGGGGGCAATCTGTCGACTGGTACCGGAAGTAGTTTCAAGAATCTCACCATGGTAATGACTACTTTTATAGTACAAGAAACCAGGAAAGGACAATGGGAGAGATCAATAGCACTGGGAGTAATATTGATATTTTTTGCCTTTTTGATCAATGCGGCTCTCACCTATTTTCAACAAGGGAGTGAAAAAAAATAACAACGGATGTCTTTGAAGTAAGAAATCTTAAATACGGATACGGCAAAGAGGAATTTATTAACATACAAGAGCTCCACATAAAGGAGAATGAGATATTCTGTATTTTGGGAACAAGCGGAGCAGGCAAAAGCACATTTCTTAGACTTCTAAACTGTCTTGATTCTCCCTGGGAAGGAGAGATCTTCTTTGAAGGACAAAAGATTGACGAGCATCCCGATCCACTTAAGCTAAGACGAAAGATGGCCATGGTTTTTCAGGAGCCGCTTTTGTTTAGGGCTTCGGTTTTTGATAATGTGGCTTACGGTTTGAAGCTAAGAAGATACCCCAAGAGCAAGATACAAAACCGTGTCCGCGAGATGTTAAACAAAGTGAAACTTGAAGAACTTGCTGAGAGAAGAGCTTCTGATCTCTCGGGGGGCGAGGCCCAGAGAGTAGCCTTTGCCAGAGCGCTGGTTATCCAACCTGACGTGATATTCCTGGATGAGCCATTTGGTTCCCTTGATCCTTTAACTAAAAAAGATCTTAAGGCAGAGTTAAAGCAACTACTCAGAGAGCTAAAAGTAACCGCTGTTTACGTCACCCATGATCAGTTGGAAGCTATTGAGATGGCAGACAGGCTCGCGGTTATGGAAAAAGGAAAGATACTTCAGATTGGTGCACCGAGTGAGATCTTCTATCAACCGACTGATGAATTTGTAGCAAAATTTGTGGGCGTAGATACTATTCTATCCGGTCAAGTAATCAAGCAGAAGGAAGGTTTGGTAGAGTTGAAAGTAGGCAATCATACGCTACAAGCTGTTTCCGATATTGAGCCGCAAAGCGAGGTTCTGGTCTGCATAAGGCCTGAGGATGTAACCATAATGCTTCCCATAGATGGTGAAAAGACCAGTGCCCGCAACCATTTCTCAGCGGAAATAACTGAAATGACTAATTTTGGTGCGATCTCCAAAATCACTCTTGATTGTGGTTTTAAGTTAGTTGGAGCTATAACCAAGCGGTCTCTGGAAGATCTGGGTCTCAATACAGGTCAATCAGTCTTGGCAAGCATCAAAGCAACCGCTATCCACGTTATCAAACAGCCAGTTGTCTTGTAAGAAGGAATAAGGAATTATGAATCAGGAATCAGGGAAAAACAAAAAACCATAATTCATAATTCGGTTTGTTTTGTACTTTGCATTTTTGCTTTAACCGGTGTATTTTACAATCACCTACAGAAGCTTGAGAATTTGGTATAGAATGGTTAATGAGAAATAGGCATGTAATTAACCAGGGGGGCTGGGTCATGACCGGTAAGTTTCATACCGTGGAAGAAGCAGCCAGGATTTTTAACACCAAACCGAGTACAGTCCGCACCTATTGCCGAGAGGGCAAAATCCCCGCTATAAAAATAGGTAGAGGATACCTCATTGATCAAAAGGATCTACAACGATGGCTTGAGCGGCAGAAAAGGGGCTCGTCTCTTCTCCAAGAGGAAGAAGAAAGACTGATAGAAGCAGAAGCTCGCTACAGAGATCTTTTTGAAAACGCCAGCGACCCAATCGTTCTCTTTGATATTACAGGCCATCTAACCCTAGCAAATCCCAAGTTTTGTGAGCTATACGGATATGCCCCTGAGGAAGTAGAGGGAATACACTTTACTCGCTTTATCTGCCCGGATGACCTGCCTCTTGCCACGGAACGTTTTATGTTTAGAATGGCTGGCGAAGATGTAGTCAGTAGATATGAGGCTAGAGCCGTAAACAAAGACGGCGAGGTTTTCCCTGTAGAAATAAACAGCAGTAGTTTCTTAAAAGAGGGTAAACCCAGTGGCGTGCAAGTTATTATAAGAGACATTGGCGAACGCAAAAGGGCGGAAAAATCACTTAGGGAAAGCGAGGCTCGTTACCGGGGTGTAGTTGAGGATCAGTCCGAGCTGATTTGTCGCTGGTTGCCAGGGGGAAAGCTTGTTTTTGTTAATGATGCCTATTGTCGCTACTTTGGTAAAGAAAAGAAAGATCTGGTTGGCCATAGTTTCATGCCCCTCATTCCCGAAGAGGACCAGGAGATCGTCGAAGAGCATGTAAGTAAACTTACACCCAAGAATCCGGCAACAACCTACATGCATAGCGTTGTAAATCACAAAGGCGAGATTCGCTGGATTCAGTGGACAGATCGGCTTATCACCAACGAAAAGAATCGTTCTGTGGAATATCAATCGGTTGGGCGTGATATTACCGAGCTCAAAGAAGCGCAAGATAGGCTGCGGGAGTCTGAAGAAATGTACAAGATGCTGGTTAAGGCATCTCCGGGCTCAATATCCATGATAGACCTGGAAGGCAATATTACTTTTGTATCCGAGCAAACCCTGAAACTTCACGGATATAAAAAAGCTGAGGAGCTACTGGGGGAAAGTGCATTCGAGTTCGTTCATCCCAACGAGCTTAAAAAGGTGAGGGCGGATCTCCAAAAAACCTTGAAACAAGGAATAATCAGGGATGTTGAATATACTTTAATGAAGAAGAACGGAACATCTTTTAGGGGCGAATTGAGTGCTACATTGATCAGGGATGCCGAACAAAGACCAAAAGCTATCATAGTTACTGTTAGAGACATTGCTAAGCGGAAAAAGTCAAAAGAAGCGAAAAATGTTGGTTAAGGCAGTAGGGGTAGGTCTCGATATTTTAGGTAACTTCTCTGTGCAAAGTGAGAGCACCCAAGATCATCATAGATACGGCAAAAAGCGAGAGTATTGCTAATTCCGGCCAGATGTCAAGAGCGCCAAATCCTTTAATCATCACATCGCGTAAAGCAAAGTTGGCATAAGTTAAGGGCATGGTATAGGCAAAAATTTGCATTAACTTCGGCATGGCTTCGACAGGCCAAACGATTCCGGAAACTATTACCTGGGGGACGATGACCAGGGGAATAAATTGAACCACCTGGAGCTCGTTACGGGCAAAAGTGGAAAGAAAGATTCCTAAATTAACTGCGCAAACAGTGAGAATGATCTCTACCAGCAAAACTAAAAGCAGGTTTCCAACGTAATTTATTTTAAGTGCGTAGACAGCGAAAAGAAGAATTATCAGCGACTGAGCGATAGCAAAGAGGATAAATCCGGCCAGGTAACCGATCACAATTTCAAATTTGGATATAGGAGATGCCAGTAGACGTTCCATGGTTCCGCGGGAACGTTCTCTCAGGAAGGAAACCGAGGTCAACATAAAGACAAAAAAGAAAACAAAAAAGGCAATATAAACGGGGGCAAAATAATCGATTATTTCAAAGTTAGAGCCGCCGAAATAGTAAGAAGTCTCAATGGTAATGGGGGTACCGGCCTTACCCAGAATTGACAAATTAAATTGTTTGCCCAGGGCCTTTAGGTTATCTCTCAGTTTGGTTAGGTCTTGCTGCAGGCCTCTGGCAATAGCGCTGTTCAATTGGGGATCAGATCCTTCCAAGACCACGTCCATCACACTGGTATTACCCCCGACCAAGTTTTCAGTGAAACCCCGGTCAAACCTGACAATTGCTTTGATCTCACCTTTGCTCATTAGCTTGTCAGCTTCAGCAGAGGACATTTCCGATACTTCAAAGGTCCGGTCTTTTTCCAGTATGGGAATAAAGACATCTGCAATGCTCACACTTACACCGGGGCGGCTGATCCCCTTATCATCATTTACCAGGCCAATTTCAATTTCTTCTATCTCTGTGCCGAAGACGTATCCTAATAGGCTCATGACGGCAGCGGGAACAAAGAAAAGCAGTATAAGAGTGCGTTTATCCCGCAGAAATTGCATGAGTATTCGCTTGGCCAGAGCAGAAATCCGTGCTATCGACATTTTCCCTCCGCAAAGTAGAGGAAAGCTTGTTCCAGTGATCCTTGCTCTATTCCCGCTTCTTTTTTAAGCTCATCCACGGAGCCTTCTGCCAACAGGGCGCCATCTCGAAGAAGTCCTAAGCGGTGACATCTTTCTGCCTCGTCCATATTGTGGCTGGAGATAATCAAAGTAACCCCCTGCTTGTTTAATTGGTTAAAGTAATTCCAGAAAGAGTGCCGCAGTTCCGGATCAATTCCGACCGTCGGTTCGTCCAAAAGCAGGAGCCTGGGTTCGTGGACCAAAGCGCAAGCCAGTGATACACGCTGTTTCATACCTCCGCTTAAAGTCTCCACCAAACTGTTTTGCCTTTTCTCCAGATCCACCAGATCTATCAATTGGTTGATTCTGCTTTCACGGGCTGGTTTATCCTGCAACCCGTAGAGCTTGCCAAAAAAGGAAATGTTCTCTCTTACCGTTAATTCGTAATAGAGGGCTTGGGATTGGGTCATATAACCGATCTGGGAAGAGGCTTTGTGGGAGGGCATGTGGTGACTCATTACCGTTGCTGTTCCGGATGTAGGCTTCAGAATACCGGCCAGAATTCTTATAAGTGTGGTTTTCCCCGCCCCGTTAGGACCCAGAAGGCCATAGTTTTCGCCCTCTTCTATATTGAGGCAGAGGTTGTCCAGTGCTTTGTTCTTGCCGAAATCTTTGGTCAAGTCTTTAGTCTGAATAATGTAAGACAATTAGGGCCACCGATAGAAAAATGTTTTGCTAACAAGGATAGCATATAGGATAGAGATCCGGTGTGTAACCAGATGCATCAAGAAGTTTATTTAATAGCGTCAAACACTAATCTTTCATCTTCCACTGCACAGGTCTTAACCAAACCTTAACAGGCTTATACATTGACGGTAAGCATTATTTTTGGTAAGTTTAAATTACAGAAAGTAAATAGCCAGCTTATTAGCGATGATGGGAAGGAGTAGCTTCTTAATCGCGGCAGAGCGAGCTGTAGACGGTGAGAGGCAGCGCGTGAGAGAGAAGTGAATATGTTTCCTGAGCTTCCGGAAGAAATCTTGTGAATGCGGAGAGTAGATCCGGACGGCAGCTTCCGATACCAAAAGCTAGACCATTAAGGGCAGATAGCAAATGGTATATGGTGTATGGTCAAAACCATAAGCCATTGAGTAAGAGTAGCGAACGAGCTATACGCTATGTGCCGGAATGTGGTTGATGAGGTCCATGCTGTAAAGTGTGGATGAACTTGGGTGGTACCACGAAGAGTTAACCTCTCGTCCCTTTGGGATTGAGAGGTTTTTTTATTTAAACCCTGATATTGCAATAGAATTCAGCGCTAGGCTTGTTATTTTGACTTTATGCTGTGTCAGCCAGCACTTTTTTGTGCTCGACGTACATCGAGTACGCCGATGCAAAAAAGCACCGTCTTCCTTGCCTAAAGTCAAAATTCCTGTGCCTATCATCTAAATCTACTGCAATATCCGGGTTAGAAGAAATCTGAAAGGAGGAGAAATATATGTCGTTTGTCAAAAGCTTGTTCTGCCGAGAATGTAAGCGCGAATATCCTGCAGAAGCCATATATGTTTGCGACTTTTGTTTTGGCCCCCTGGAAGTCAGATATGACTATGCAAAAATCACCGGTGTGATCTCCAGAGAAAGAATAGAGAAAGGACCTTTTTCTATTTGGAGGTACCGGGATCTCCTTCCGGTTGAGACAAATAAGATAGTAGATATTTCTGCCGGTTGGACTCCTCTAATCCGGGCGGATAATCTGGCGAGAGAGTTGGGATTAAATTCGCTCTATTTGAAGAATGATACTGCTAATCCTACTCATTCCTTTAAAGATAGAGTAACCTCGGTAGCTATTTCCAGAGCCAGAGAGTTTGGATACAAAGTTGTTGCCTGTGCCTCTACCGGTAATTTAGCCAATTCCGTAGCGGCACATGCAGCCAGGGCGGGACTCACCTCCTATCTCTTCATCCCCGCTGATCTGGAGTTGGGCAAGATTGTTAATTCCGCTGTTTATCAACCCAATTTGATTGGAGTGGAAGGAAGTTACGATGATGTAAACCGTCTCTGCAGTGAGATCTCCAGTGTTTATGACTGGGCATTCGTGAATGTTAATATCCGCCCCTATTATGCGGAAGGATCAAAGACACTGGGTTTTGAAACCGTGGAACAGCTTGGTTGGAAAGCACCGGATCATGTTATTGTTCCGGTTGCGTCAGGGTCGCTGCTTACTAAAATTCATAAAGGAATCGGAGAACTGCATAAGGTTGGTTTAATCGAACGACCGGAGACCAAGGTTAGCGGAGCGCAAGCAGAAGGATGTGCCCCCATTGCCACGGCATTTAAAAACGATACTTTAAATATTAGACCGGTAAAGCCTAATACCATTGCCAAGTCGCTGGCAATTGGTAATCCTGCAGATGGCTACTACGCTGTAAAAACGGTAAAGGAAAGCGGGGGGTTTATGGAAGTTGTGAATGACGATGAAATTGTGGAAGGGATCAAGCTGTTAGCCAGAACAGAGGGCATTTTTGCCGAGACAGCGGGTGGCGTGAGTGTGGGTGTTCTTAAGAAGTTGGTAGAGCAGGGGAAAATTGATCCGGATGAACAGACGGTCGTATATATAACAGGTACCGGTCTAAAAACCATAGAGGCGGTCCGGAATAGAGTCACCCCTCTTATTTGTATTGAACCGTCGCTCAAGTCATTCGAGAGCACTGTTTTTAAAGAATCTAAAAATGCGGTGTAAACGATTGCATGGGACCCCCACTTGTCGGGGCGCGGTATAAGACTTGTTTGGATTTGAAACCGGAGGAGGTGTAGTTGATGAGTATAACAGTAAGAATTCCCAGTTTGCTTCAGCAATTGACCGAAGGGAAAAAGGAGATACAAGTTGAAAGCGGTACGGTGGGAAAAATTATCTCTGAACTGAACAAACATTACCCGGGTACAAAAGAGCGTTTGCTGGATGAAAATGAAGAACTGAGACGTTTTGTCAATATCTATGTTGATGAAGAGGATGTCCGTTTCCTGGACGGTCTGGCTACAAAAGTGCCGGACAATTCAGAGGTTTCTATTATTCCGGCTGTAGCAGGTGGGTGAAACTAGCTTAACAATTCTCTCCAAAGCTTGCTCCGCTGCATACATCCTGAGGTCTTGTTCTTGACAGTTGCAGGGCGGGCTGGTATAAAGAAAGGTATAGGGTATAAAGCCTATCGGAATACTAGGGTTTCTCTTGATTGTTATTCCCTTTCTACTCTCACGCCTAGGGTGTTTTGTATATTTTGAATATCACGGTTTGGTAATCACAGCAGGTAGTAACAGGCATTTAAGTAAGGCGGTTAATTCCAATGGAAGTTAAAGACTTATCCCGTTTGAAAGCCGGAGGCTTTATGAAACAAAAGCAGCCGGACCTTTTCTCTGTCAGGCTGCGGGTGCCTGTGGGAAACGTAACAGCTCCCCAACTTGCTAAACTGGCGGAAGTGGCAGAGACATATGGTAAAGGATATGTTCATTTGACTACCAGGCAAGGGGTTGAAATTCCTTTCATCCATTTTGACAGTTTTGGGGTAGTCACTGATGAACTAACTAAAGTCGGTTTGGAATTGGGTTCATGCGGCGCAAGGGTGCGTAATGTTATGGCTTGTGCCGGGGACAGATACTGTTCTCATGGATTGGTAGATAGTATGGGATTCGGCCTGAGGATTGATAAGCGCTTTTTTGGCCGGGATTTACCCACCAAGATTAAAATCGCAGTTTCGGGTTGTCCCAATTCCTGTGCTAAGCAGCAAGAAAACGATATCGGTTTTATGGCAGTTGTAGAGCCGGAGTTTGAGGGTTCAGAATGTATTAACTGTGAACTATGTGTTGAAGGATGTCCCACCAAGGCCATTACCATAGTGGATGGAGTGCCTGAAGTTGACAGAGCTAAATGTATTTACGAAGGAAATTGCATAATGTCTTGTCCCACGGAATCCTGGAAAATCAAACGAAAAGGATATACGGTTTTTGTGGGGGGCAAGCTAGGCAAGTTTCCTCAACTAGCTAGACCCATTGCCCAATTTGTGTCCGAAGAAGAAGGATTGGATTGGGCCGAGAGAATAGTCACGGTTTGCGGAACTCTGGCCTGCGAGGGCGAGCGCTTGGGGACTCTAATCAATCGAATTGGTCCGGATAAGTTCAAAGAGGAGGCAATAAGTTGCAGAAGGCGGTAAAATATGAGTTGGATTTGAGAGGAGTTACTTGTCCTATCAACTTTGTAAAAACCAAACTCAGGCTGGAAAAGTTAAAGAACGGTGAGCATCTTGAGGTTTTATTGGATAAAGGGGAGCCAATAAGGAACGTTCCCCGTAGTGCCCGGGAAGAGGGGCACAAAGTACTGAGTGTGCAAAAGAATGAAGATTACTACAGTGTCTTAATAGAAAAGTCCGGCCGAACCGGTAATTAGCACAATCTACATACAAGGTCCGGACAGGGAAAGAAAGGAGAGAAAGCAAAAATGGTTTGGGATAAGATTAATATAGCAGAAGAGCTGGAGACCAAAACGGCACAAGAGCTGATCAAATGGGCGTTTGAGGAATTTGGAGACACAGTATCTCTGGCTTCCAGTTTCGGAGCAGAAGATGTGGTTTTGATTGACATGGTGGCCAGGATCAGTCCCCAAATTCCTGTATTTACTTTGGATACAGGGAGATTGCCAGATGCAACTTATGAGGTTATGGAAAAGATCAATGAGAAATATGGTATCAGCATCAGGCCGTATTATCCTTTGACTGAGGCAGTTGAGAATTTGGTGGCCGAACACGGGCCCAATCTGTTTTACAAGAGTGTTGAACTGAGAAAGCTTTGTTGCTCAGTAAGGAAGATCGAGCCCCTGCAAAGAGCCCTGAAAGATCTTTCCGCTTGGATCTGTGGCCTTAGACGGCAGCAATCGGTCACCCGCACTCAAGTTAAAAAGGTTGAAAAAGACGTGGCTAGCGATTCGATAATCAAAATCAATCCGCTTGCTGATTGGACGGAAAGCCAGATCTGGGCTTATATCAAAGAAAATGAAGTTCCCTTTAACCGGCTGCACGATGAAGACTATCCCAGTATCGGTTGTCAGCCATGCACAAGAGCAGTTTTGCCCGGTGAGGATGTAAGGGCAGGACGATGGTGGTGGGAAAATCCCGAAACAAAAGAATGCGGACTACACGCGAAAGAGGAGAAGTGATAGGTATGCTACCACCACATGGTGGAAGTCTAGTCAATAGAATAGCAAAAGACCAGGAAAAACCGGAGCTGAGGGAAACAGCGAGAAAGCTCAAGAAAATCACACTTAATTCTCGCGAAGTTTCCGATCTGGAGATGATTGCCGTAGGTGCCTTCAGCCCGCTGGAAGGCTTTATGAAGAAGCATGATTATACCAGTGTTCTACGGAATATGAGGCTGGCCAATGGTCTTCCCTGGACTATACCCATCACCCTTTCGGTTTCAGAAGATCAGGCTCGTGGATTTACCGAAGATGAGGAAGTAGCATTACTTGACGGCGATGATCGTTTGTTGGCTCTACTTCATTTGGAGGAGAAGTACGAATACGACAAAGAGGAAGAAGCTGTCTCAGTCTATGGAACTACCGACGAAAAACACCCCGGGGTTAAGAATGTCTACCGATCCAAGGAGGTGCTTTTGGGTGGACCCGTTACTCTGATTAGTCGTCCGTCCAAAGAGAACCAGTTCACAAAATACTGGCGTGATCCTTCTCAGACCCGCGAGCTTTTTGCCCGGAAAGGCTGGAAGTCTGTGGTTGGTTTTCAGACCAGGAATCCGGTGCACCGGGCACACGAGTATATCCAAAAATGCGCTCTTCAAGTAGTGGATGGTTTGCTTATTCACCCGCTGGTAGGTGCAACTAAGAGTGATGATATACCGGCGGACGTACGGATGAAGTGTTATGAAGTGCTACTGGAAAACTACTTTCCCCCGGAACGTGTGGCATTATCTGTTTTGCCTGCGGCCATGAGGTACGCAGGGCCGAAGGAGGCCATATTTCATGCCGTCATTCGGCAGAATTACGGATGTACTCATTTTATTGTGGGCCGAGATCATGCCGGTTTCGGTCAGTACTACGGCTCCTTCGACGCACATTATATATTTGATGAGTTCAATCAGGATGAACTGGGCATCAAACCCATGTTTTTTGACTACACCTACTTTTGCCGTCGTTGTGGAGAAATGGTGTCAAACAAGACTTGTCCCCATGACGTGAACGAACACATCTCGCTTTCCGGTACTAAGGTGAGGGAGATGCTAAGCCGAGGCGAGGTACCTCCTCCGGAGTTTACCAGGCCGGAAGTAGCGGAAATTTTGATTGAGTGGGCAAACCGGAAGTTGGAATATCAAATATAAGTTTTAGGAGTAAAGCAGTGGAAATAACTATTGTGGTTCTTGGAATCATCCTTATATCTTTCCTTTGTGAATATATGGACGCGGCTCTGGGAATGGGATATGGGACTACGCTTACGCCTCTGCTTCTTATTCTTGGTTTTAAACCTTTGGAGGTTGTGCCCACAGTTTTACTGTCCCAGTTTGTAACCAGTATTACTGCCGGTTTTTTTCATCATCGATTGGGGAATGTGAACTTTTCAAGGGGTTCTCTACATTTGAAAATCGTCTCAATCTTGACAATAAGCGGTATTTTTGGCTCCGTTGTTGCCGTTATGATAGCTATAAAACTGCCTCCCCAAATTCTCAAACTCTATATCGGAGGCATTATTTGTTTGGTTGGTCTTCTGACTTTGGCCAACTTCAATAGGCAATACAGTTTTTCCTGGGGAAAGATTACCGGTTTAGGGGTGGTTGCCGCTTTTAATAAGGGGCTAAGCGGTGGCGGCTATGGGCCGGTGGTTACCGGAGGACAGATCCTATCCGGGCTAAACGGAAAGAATGCTATTGGTATTGCCGCTTTGGCCGAGGGCTTAACCTGTCTTGTGGCTTTTTTGCTCTATGTACAGACCAAGAGCGTGGCCAGTTGGTCGCTGGTTCCCTATGTTATGGCTGGTGCAATTCTCTCAGTGCCATTTTCGGTAGTGACCGTAAAAAAGCTGAATACCAATACCTTGCATCTGGCTATTGGGGTAATTACCACGCTTCTGGGAATAGTAACTCTGGTGAGGTAAGCACTATTTGAGGTGTTGGAATGTTGACTCTTGAAACAGGCATTCTGGAAAAAATGTTTAATCATGCGAAGGAAGAGTATCCCCAAGAAGCATGCGGGATTTTGGCAGGAAGAGACGGGAAAGTTTACCGGGTGTATCAGACAGAGAATTCAGACAACAGTTCCAGAACCTATAACATGGATCCCAGGGAACAATTTAGAGTATTCAAGGATATTAGAAAGCGTGAAATGCAATTGTCAGGGATTTATCACTCTCACGTTGCCTCGGGAGCCTATCCCTCGGCGCGAGACAAAGAACTTGCTTTCTATCCGGAAGCCAGGTATTTGATTATTTCTTTGAGGAACTTTGAGACACCGGAGATCAAAGTCTATAAAATCCGGGACGGACAAGTTGAGGAGGAGAAGATCGAAATTGTTTGATTTCACCGAGGAGCAAATTGAGAGATACAGCAGACACATAATTCTTACAGAAATTGGGGGCGAGGGCCAGAAAAAGATCTGCCAATCCAGGATGTTGGTGCTGGGCGCAGGTGGTTTGGGTTCACCCGTAGCACTCTATTTAGCGGCAGCAGGTGTGGGGAGCCTGGGTATTGTCGATGACGACCAGGTTGATTTGAGTAACTTGCAGAGGCAAATCTTGCATAATACCGAGGATGTTGGCAAGGATAAGACCCTGTCAGCCCGGAACAAAATTGAAAAACTAAACCCTGATACGAAAGTAACAGTTTATCAAGAGCGGCTTGATTCTAAGAACATAATGGCGATTCTGGATGACTATGATGTTGTGTTAGATGGTACGGACAATTTTGCTACCCGCTTTCTGGTGAATGATGCCTGCTACTTGGCCAAAAAGCCGCTGGTTCACGGAGCGATTCTTCAATTCGAAGGTCAGGCGATCACTATTATACCGGATGAGGGTCCTTGTTATCGCTGCATTTTCCGGGAGCCACCGCCTCCCGGACTGGTGCCAAACTGCCAGCAGGCGGGAGTCTTAGGAGTTATCGCCGGTACGATTGGAACAATTCAGGCTACTGAAGCTCTCAAAATTGTGCTGGGCCAGGGCAAGCCTTTGGTTGGGAGGTTCCTGGTTTATAATGCCCTGGATATGAGATTCCGAATGGCAAAGACTCCTAGAGATCCCGGTTGTCCATTGTGCGGTGAGAAACCAACGATTACTGAATTAATCGATTACGAAGAGGTTTGTGAAGTGAATTAAGGATGAGGGATGAGTTAAAATCCAAGACCCAAAACCTAAGACCCTAAATCTCAAGGAAAGGTACATGGTATAAATAACTGGTGAATGGCAGCTAAAGAGAATGAATGATTGGATTGGTTAAGAATGCTTTATGAGAACGTGCTGGATATGGTTGGAAATACTCCTCTGGTCAGGCTGGAAAACATCAGCCAAAATAAGGATGTCAAAATATACGCGAAGCTGGAGGGGCAGAATCCTACCGGAAGCATTAAAGATAGAATTGTGAAGTATATGATTTCCGAAGCGGAAAATTCGGGGAAAATCAAACCGGGGATGACTTTGCTAGAGCCGACCAGTGGTAATACCGGAATCTCACTGGCAATGGTGGCTAAATTAAAGGGATATAATCTAAAAGCAGTCATGCCTGATAGCGTAAGCAGAGAGAGACGAGAACTGTTGAAAGCATATGGAGCGGAAGTGATCCTTTCGGAAGGAAAACTGGGGACAAACGGAGCAATTCGGATGGCTCAAAAACTGGCGGCAAAGAATGCTGAATATGTGATGCTTGATCAGTACAGCAATCCGGCAAATGTAAAAGCTCATTATGATACGACTGGCAGGGAGATTCTGCAAGACTTGAGGGGGAACGGCAGTGATTCTCCCTGTGTGGATGTATTTGTAGCAGGTCTTGGTACTGGTGGGACACTTATGGGTGTAGGAAAACGGCTCAGAGAGCATAACCCGGCAGTTAAAATTATTGCGGTTCAGCCTTTTCCTAAAGGTGGACTTCAGGGACTACGGAGTCTGAGCGATGGTTTTGTTCCTCCCATACTTGACTTGGATCAAATTGATGAGAGCATCATCGTGGGAGACGTAGATGCTTTCACTATGCTCAGGACTCTTTTGGAAAAAGAGGCAATTCTGGCCGGGATCTCTTCCGGTGCGGTAATGCAAATTGCTCTAAAGCTGGCAAATGATATGGATAAGGGCACAATTGTTACGGTCTTTCCCGACGGCGCGTGGAAGTATCTTAGCTTGAATCTTTGGACGGAAGAGCCCAGGAAAGTGAGCCAGGCTGTGAGTGGACCACTGTGGTAACAAAAAATTTCAAATGAAAATGTAGGATCGGGTTGTAGTTTCAGTAAGGAATAAGGAATCATGAATAAGGAATCAGGGGGAAACAAAAACCATAATTCCTAATTCGGTTTGTTTTGCGCTTTGAGTTTTGCACTAAAATGCTAATAAAATAGAAAGATATTTTCGTTTTAATTTTTCATTTACTTTTATTAAGGTGGAGATTCGAATGGCAATGGTAGTTACCGTGAACGGGAAGAAAGAGCAAATTGAAAAAGGAACAACTGTTCGTCAGATTCTAACGGATAGAAATGTTAGACCCGAGATTGTTGCTGTGGAAATAAATGGTGAAATCATTGAGCGGGATGAGTATACCACTACTCAATTGAGTTCCGGTGACATAATGGAGTTTCTTCATTATATGGCTGGTGGAGCCACACTTGCTTTTCTCCTGTTGTGAAACAATCCGCAAAACCACTCAAAATAGGCTTTCGGATGACTTTTCCCAGTTTTAGGGATATAATTTCCTACTATCGTCAAATGCCAATAAACTAGGAACTAAGAAGGAAAAATGACCAGAGAATTCTTTGTAACCAGGGCTCTGGAAGAGGCAAAAAGAGAGCTAATCGCTAATTTTCAACGTAAGCTTCCGAGAGCTCAATCCGTAAATATCAGGAAAGCTCTCAAACGGGTGGTTGCCCGTGATGTAATATCTCCCGTAGACCTTCCGGCTTTTTCCCGCTCAACCATGGACGGCTATGCTGTCCGGGCTCAGGATACTCATGGGGCCTCAGAGCAGTCCCCCATGTATTTAGACCTGGTTGGGGAAATAAAGATGGGAGAAGAACCCTCATTCAAATTGGAGTCCACTGAGACGGTCAAAATATCGACCGGGGGCATGCTTCCGGAAAATGCTAATGCGGTAGTTATGGTGGAGTATACAGAAGAAGTTGGAAAACAAGTGGAAGTGGTGCGAGCTGTTGCCCCGGGGGAAAATGTAGTGCAAAAGGGCGAAGATATCCAAAAAGGAAAACCTTTCATGAGGCAGGGCTGTATAATACGTCCTCAGGATGTCGGAGCTCTAGCAGGCACAGGTATTACCAAAGTACGGGTCTTCAGGAAACCCAAAGTTGCCATAATATCTACCGGAGATGAGATAGTCCCGGCCGAGGAAGAACCTCTGATAGGGAAAATTCGTGATATAAACTCATTTTCTCTGGCCGCGGCGGTAGAAAAAGACGGGGCTGTGCCTATTTCTGTGGGGATTGTAAAGGATGATTTCCAGACCCTAAAGGTAAAAGTGGAGGAAGCGCTGGCCAATGCCGATCTGCTTCTCCTATCCGGAGGAAGTTCGGTTGGAACGCGCGATGTAACTCTGGATGTTATCGATGCGGTAGGAAAGCCTGGCGTATTGGTCCATGGGATTTCCATAAGTCCGGGAAAGCCTACTATTATTGCTGTTTGTAAGAACAAACCAATCTTTGGACTCTCAGGACATCCTGGTGCTGCGCTTACTGTCTACGGAGTTTTGGTCAGCCCATTCTTGCGGTACTTAAAAGGAGAAGGCAAAACTATATCTACTGAGACTCCCCGTACCTTAAAGGCAAAAGTCGGCATGAATATTGTATCAACAAACGGGCGCACCGATTTTGTGCGGGTCCAGTTGATCAAGGAAGATGACGGTCTATGGGCAAAACCCATATATGGAAGCTCCGGTTTAATTGCCACATTGGTTAAAGCAGATGGCTTGATTTGCATACCACTGGAAAAGAATGGATTGAGACAAGGAGAAGAGGTAGAAGTTAGGCTGTTTTAGTGATGAGTGATGAGTTGAGAGGTGAATACACTGAAGCGTCGTTATTATCTTAATTATATTCCGATTGAAGAGGCCTGGCAGAAATGGCAGAAATGCTTAAAAGAAGCGGGTTTTGCTATTCCTGTTGAGGCTGAAAAGATAAAGACCGAGGATTCGCTTGACAGAATAAGCGCTGAAGCGGTTTTTGCCAAAATCTCCTCTCCTCGTTTCCATGCTTCCGCAATGGACGGAGTTGCGGTAAGGGCTGAGGATACCTATGGAGCAATGGACACCAATCCCAAGCAACTCAAGTTTGACGAACAAGGTGTTTTTGTAGATACAGGTGATCCGGTTCCCAAAGGATTCAACGCTGTCATTATGATTGAAGATGTTAATCAAATAGATAAGGCCAACTTTGAAATTATGAAGGCAGCTTCTCCCTGGCAATATGTTCGGCCCATGGGAGAAGATGTGGTGGTATCGGAATTGATCTTGCCCCACGGCCATAAGATACGTCCGGAAGATATCGGGGCGATGCTTGCTGGTGGTGTAGAGGAGCTTATGGCTAGGAGAAAGCCAAGAGTCGGGCTTATTCCTACCGGAACAGAACTCTCCGAGACAGTGGCAGAACTGAAGAACGGCCAGGTGATAGAGTCCAACAGCAGGGTCCTCACGGCGTTGGTGGAAGAGTGGGGGGCGGAGCCCTGTAGATATTCCCTCATCAAAGATGATTATCAACTAATCAAAGAGAATATTCTAAATGCATTAGATGAAAACGATATCGCCGTGGTTAATGCGGGAACCTCGGCGGGAAGGGAAGATTTCACTGCACCTCTCATTGAGGAACTGGGCGAGCTGGTTGTTCACGGAGTCGCTTTGAAGCCGGGAAGGACCTGCATCCTTGGAGTAATAAAAGGAAAACCCATCCTGGGTTTGTCCGGATACCCGGTTGCCAATTATCGCCACGCTTCTACTTTTCTCAAACCTATCATATTTGAACTCCTAGGTACGGCAGTACCGTCAGGAGCTAAAGTGACGGCGTCACTAAGCAGAAAAGTTGTCTCGCCGCTAGGATTAGAGGAATTTGTTCAAACTGGACTAGCCAAAGTTGGACAAAGTGTAATTGCCACTCCGTTGTCTCGCGGTTCGGGAGTTACCATGTCCATGGTCCGTTCCGACGGCATTGTGCGAGTTCCCCGGGCGTCGGAAGGATTTAATCGGGGATCAGAAGTAGAAGTCGAGCTCAAAGGAGATTTGTGCCAAGTGGAAAACACCATCTTGGCTGTGGGAAGTCATGATATCAGTCTTGATATTTTGGCTGATGAGCTGAGACGCAGATTTCCCCAATTGGATCTGACATCCGCTAATGTTGGTAGTCTGGCCGGACTTATGGCCATAAAACAAGGGCTAACTCATATTGCCGGTTCTCATCTTTTAGATGGAGAGACCGGGAAATATAATTTGCCCTATCTTAAACGCCTGTTGCCGGAAAAGAAAGTAAAACTGGTTACCCTGGTCTATCGGGAGCAAGGGTTTATCGTTCCCAAGGGAAATCCCAAAGGCATTTGTAAGATTGAGGATCTAACCGGCGACGATGTAGTTTTTATCAATAGACAGAGAGATTCGGGAACCAGGGTTCTTCTTGATCACGAGCTAAAGAAGGCAAAAATTGAGTCTTCCAGCATCAAGGGGTACAATAGGGAGTTTTTTACCCATACGGCGGTTGCGGCAGCGGTCCAGAGTGGTGCTGCTGATGTTGCTCTGGGTGTCAAGGCAGCGGCGGAAGCCTTAGGCTTGGATTTTATTACCCTTTCTGAAGAGCGATATGATCTGGTCATACCTCAAGAGTTTTATGATTCGGAGAATTGCCAAAGACTTCTCCGGGTAATCTCCTCAGAAGAATTCAAGAATAGGGTAGAAGCAATTGGCGGCTATTCCACCCGCGAAACAGGAAACTCATATTCTTGAGCGTGGTTAATGAAAAAGATTCTAGTAATTATGGCCAAAGAGCCGGAGGCTGGAAAAGTAAAAACACGGTTGTGTCCTCCACTCACCCAGGAGCAGGCAGCAGAGCTTTATAAATGCTTTCTGGTTGACAAAATTACAGCAGGTATATGTTTGACGGAGGACATGAAGGAAATCAGCTTGGCTCTCGCAGTTGATCCGCCAACAGGGAAAAGTTTTCTTAAAGATCTTGTACCTGCTTGGACTCATCTGGTTGCTCAAAAGGGCAGGGACTTAGGCGAAAGACAAAGAGATCTTTTCGACCACTTCTTTAAGCGCGGGTTTGGTCAGGTAGTAATCACCGATAGCGATAGTCCCACTTTACCTCTGGAGTATCTGAAGCGGCCTTTTGAGTTATTAGAAAGCACTGATATGGTGCTTGGTCCTTCCCAAGATGGTGGATACTATCTAGTCGGTCTTAATAATCCTCAGCCGGGGCTTTTTAGCAAAATCTCTTGGAGTACTGATTTGGTGCTAGAGCAGACTATGGCTCGAGCTAAGAAGCGCAATCTGGAAATCAAATCACTTCCTCCCTGGTATGATGTGGATACCCCCCAGGATCTGGAAAAACTTCAATCTGAAATGAGCAGTCTCAGTTTGGAGGAGTCGAGGTTCATCAAGGCAACCAAAGACTTTTTGCAGTCATCAATAGGTTGATTTAACCTATTCAAAAAACCTTCTTTTTTGTCATTGCCCGACTCGATCTCCCGATCAAAGCCGATCCTCTGACTAAACCCACTCTCTTTTCTGGAAACATGAAAGACAAGAATTGGTTATAGACATAAGGATAGCTTATAATAATTATTTATAATACTTGACATTTATAAGGTCGATAGAGATAATTTATACATATTTAGGGGAATAATGCCATGATTAAGTAGAAAAGGAGGTGAGAGAGTGCAAAAACCATGGACTAAGATACTAACCGTATTATGCGGATTGATTTTTATTATTACTGCAGTCGGCGGCTTGGTCAGCGGATGCAAGAAGGCTGAGGAGAAGAAAGAAACCAAGAAAGGGCAGAAAGAAGAAACAATAGAAAAGAAAGAAGCTAAGTTTGAAAATCCCAATTTGTTGGTGACCACCGACTGGTTAATAGATAATTTGTCGAACGAGCATATTCAGATTATTGATGTTAGAGCTGAGGGAGACTTCAGCGGGGGCCACATTGAAGGTGCCGTAAATCTTCCCATCCCCAAAACGGTGGATGCCGATAATCCAATTCCAGGGATGGCTGAGCCCGAAGAACAGATGGGAACCCTACTGGGTGATCTCGGGATTTCCAGCGACTCACATCTAATTGTCTATGATGCAGGAGGAACACCATATGCCGGTCGCATCTACTGGATCCTCAAGTACTATGGTCACGAAGAGGTAAGCGTGCTTGATGGTGGCATCAAACAGTGGCAAAAAGAAGGCAAAAAAATTAAATTTGATGAACCGGAAATAACTAAGACTACATATACAGCCACGGCCAATCCCGACATCAATGCCACAAAAAATCAAACACAAGAGTGGATTGAGGAAGAAGATGAAGATGTAGTGCTAGTTGATGCTCGCCCAAAGAAAGAATGGGACGAGGGCCACTTCCCGGATGCTGTTCGGCTCGATTGGGTCGAGCTTTTGACCGACGATGATCCTCCGCTTCTCAAGTCTGCCGGGGAATTGCAGGAACTCTTTGATAATGCTGGTATCACTGAAGACAAAGAACTGGTTCTTTACTGAAAAATTGGCTATAGGTCATCGGTGATGTACCTAA